>Ga0075163_10000109_pt1 | contig 91224 bp, 66 predicted proteins | sample JI1023141ADNA_FD_71478 | JGI IMG/M metagenome (GOLD analysis project Ga0075163, IMG submission 71478) | Wastewater effluent complex algal communities from Wisconsin, to seasonally profile nutrient transformation and Carbon sequestration -... | ecosystem: Engineered > WWTP > Effluent > Algae... | reverse complement strand
CCCTTTTCGTAGAGGCGGGTGAACAGCCACTGCTCCCAGCGGTAGTACTCGGGCGTGCAGGTCGCCAGTTCGCGCTCCCAGTCGATGGCAAAGCCGAGCGACTTGAGCTGCTTCTTCATGTAGGCGATGTTTTCGTAGGTCCATGCGGCCGGCGGCACGTTGTTCTGCAGCGCGGCGTTCTCGGCCGGCATGCCGAAGGCGTCCCAGCCCATCGGCTGCATGACGTTGTAGCCCTGCATCTTGTGGAAACGCGACAGCACGTCGCCGATCGTGTAGTTGCGCACGTGGCCCATGTGCAGCTTGCCCGAGGGATACGGGAACATCGACAGGCAGTAGTACTTGGGTTTGGTCGTGTCTTCAACGGCGCGGGCGGCGCCGGTCTTGTCCCAGTGTTGCTGGGCGTCACGTTCGAGGTCGGCGGGGGTGTATTTGTCCTGCATGGGCATGGCGGAATTCATTCGCTGGAAATCGGGGATTAACCGCGAATTATACCGGTGGAAGCGGGTCGATTTGCCGATGCCGGCAAATCCGCCGGGGGTGCCTTTTCTCAAGCTGTGTTTTCCGCGCTTGAGGCGCGTCTTACTTTCTTTTGCTTCGCCAAAAGAAAGGTAAGCAAAGAAAAGGCGACCCTGGGTCGGCGCCGGGCTTCGCCCGGTTCCCTGCGCTACTCGGCTGACGCGGGGGCTGCGGAACTCGGGCTTTGCCCTCAGACAGTCCTCGCCCTTTTTCCGCGCCAGCCTGTGTTGCTCGGCGCCTCCCAAGGGGCCCGGCAAACCATCCGGGCTCGACCGCCGGTTTTTTGATTTTGGCCCTTTTTTTGGGCTGACCGTAGCATTCTGTTTTTCGGACGGCGCTTGGCTCCGGGACGCCTTTCGGGTCCCCCTGAGAGGCGCTGAGCAACGCAGGCGCTGGCGGATAAAGGGCGAGGACTGTCTGAGGGGCGCAGCCCCGAGTTCCGCAGCCCCCGCCAGCGGCGAGTAGCGCAAGGGACCGGCGCAGCCGGCGCCGACCTGGGGGTCGCCTTCTTTTTGGCTACTTTTTCTTGGCGAAGCAAGAAAAAGTACGCCCGCGCCTCCAGCGCGGAAAACACTGCTTCAGAAAACTACCGCCGAATCAGAGGCAAAAAAACGGCGACCCCCGAGCCTGCACGCCCGGAGAGTCGCCGTTTTGTTTCAGAGCTGCCGCCCGTCAGGCGGCTTTTTTCCTGCCGCAGACGTTGTCCCAGGTGTTCTGCCAGCACTTGTAGGCGCTCTGTGCCGCCATCAGCGAGAGCAGGGACATGCGGGTCTGGTGGCGCCACATCCACGACAGTTGCGGGGCGGGTGTGAGGCTGTAGGCCGGGGCGTTGCCGACTTCATCCTCGACGATGGAGAGGAAACGTTCGACGGCCAGGCCCCAGTAGTTGGCGCCTTCGGTCTTGCCGGTCAGGTATTCGGCTTCGCTGACGGCGCGACGCCACAACTTGAGGGCCAGCTCGTCGCTGATCCCGGCCTTGCGGGCGATCCAGGGGAGGATCTTGGGTGCATTCATGTTGTTCATGCTGTTTCTCCTTACATACGGGGTTGCCGCTTGTGGGGTAAGACTGCCTTGTGGGCAAAAAGTTTTGTGCACTGCAATATTTTTTCTTGAAGTATACGTGTGCAAGTGGTCCGTGACTGTGAAAAAATGCATGTTTTTGTCGAGTGCGTTGCACAAACGCAACTTATTGGTCGGACCAATTTACCGTGTTGCATCCGGAGCCTTTCCTCATCCCATGTCCGATCTCCTTGCCAATCTAAATTCCCCGCAACTTCAGGCGGTTACGCTGCCGCCGGTGCATGCCCTGATTCTCGCCGGTGCGGGGAGTGGTAAGACCCGTGTGCTGACGACACGCATCGCCTGGCTGATTTCCACCGCTCAGGTCGGCCCGCACGGCGTGCTGGCGGTGACTTTTACCAACAAGGCGGCCAAGGAGATGACGGCGCGGCTGTCTTCGCTGGTGCCGATCAATGTGCGCGGCATGTGGATCGGGACTTTCCACGGCCTGTGCAACCGCCTGCTGCGCGCCCATTTTCGCGAGGCTGGGCTGCCGCAAACCTTCCAGATCCTTGATTCGGCGGACCAATTGGCCATGGTCAAGCGTCTGCTGAAGAACCTGAACATCGACGACGAGAAGTATCCGCCGCGCGAGCTGTGCCATTTCATCAATGCCCACAAAGAACAGGGCGAGCGGGCGGCGCAGGCCGAGGCTTACGACAATTACACACAGAAGCGCGTCGAGATCTATGCCGAATACGAGACCCAATGCAACCGGGAGGGGGTCGTTGACTTCGCTGAATTGCTATTGCGATGTCATGAATTGCTGCAGCGCAACGAACCTTTGCGCGCACATTATCAGCAGCGCTTCCGTCACATCCTGGTCGACGAGTTCCAGGACACCAATGTCCTCCAGTACGCCTGGCTGAAATTGCTGGCCGGCGGCGGGGCGAATGTCTTTGCGGTTGGCGACGACGATCAGTCGATTTACCGCTTTCGTGGCGCCGAGGTTGGCAACATGCGCGAATTCGAACGCGACTATGCCGGCGCCAACGTGATCCGCCTGGAGCAGAACTACCGTTCGCACGGCAACATCCTGGCCGCCGCCAACGCCATCATCAAGAACAACCGCGAGCGCCTCGGCAAGAATTTGTGGACCGATGCCGGCGACGGCGAGCCGATCCGCGCCTTCGAGGCCTATTCGGACCTCGACGAGGCGCGCTTCGTCGTCGACGAGATCCGCGAACTGGTCCGTGACGGTGTGTCGCCGACGCAGGTCGCGGTGCTTTACCGCTCCAATGCCCAGTCGCGGGTGATCGAGCACGAGCTGTTCGCCAAGGGTGTGCCATACAAGGTCTATGGCGGCCTGCGCTTCTTCGAGCGGCAGGAAATCAAGCACGCGCTGGCCTACCTGCGCCTGTTGGGCAATCCGGACGACGACACGGCTTTCCTGCGCGTCGTCAATTTCCCGACCCGCGGCATCGGCGCCCGTTCGCTGGAAAACCTGCAGGCCACGGCCCACCAGTGCAACAGCAGCCTGTACAACGCGGCCGCTTCGCTGACCGGCAAGGCCGGCCAGACGGTGGGGGCCTTCATCCGGCTGATCGAAACGTTGCGCACGGAAACCGCCAATCTTCCGCTGCCGGAGATCATCGAGCACATCATCGAAAAATCGGGGCTGGCCCAGCACTACCGGGTCGAGAAGGAAGGCCAGGAGCGGCTGGAAAATCTGGACGAACTGATCAATGCCGCCGCCACCTTCGTCGACGACGAGGGCGCCATCGGCGAAGGCGGCGCGCTGGCCTCCTTCCTCGCCCATGCCTCGCTGGAGGCCGGCGAGCATCAGGCTGGCGAGGGCCAGGAGGCGGTTCAGCTGATGTCGGTGCATGCCGCCAAGGGCCTGGAGTTCGATGTCGTCTTCATCACCGGCCTGGAGCAGGGGCTGTTCCCGCACGAGAATTCGGTCAACGAAGGCAAGGACGGCGTCGAGGAAGAGCGTCGGCTGATGTACGTCGCGGTGACCCGCGCCCGCCAGCGCCTGTACGTTTCCTGCGCGCAGACCCGGATGCTGCACGGTCAGACGCGTTACTGCGTGCCGTCCAGCTTCCTCGACGAAATCCCGGAAGGTTTGTTGCGCAAGCTGAACAAGAAGGCCGAGTCGGCAGTGCCGGCTTTCGGTTCCTTCGGCGGCGGCTATGCCGAGCCGGTGGCGGCCGGCGGCCTGCGTATCGGCCAGTCGGTCGAGCATGCCAAGTTCGGGCTCGGCGTCATCGTGTCGACCGAAGGCCGCGGCGCCGATGCGCGGGTTCAGGTCAATTTCGGCGGCAGCGGCATGAAGTGGCTGGCGCTGGAATATGCCAAACTGACGCCGGTCTGAGGAATGCTATACCCCAAGGGTACTGATGGATCACCTGCACAGCAAGATGGCCAGCAAAGCTGGCTCGTCGCTGTGGATTCCTTCGGGGCGCGGTCGGCCCGAAAAATGGCCGCTTTTCAAAATTTCGCCCAGCTTGAGGGGCTCGCCAACGTAAGTGCGTCGCACGGAGACGGATCGTCACCATGTCGTTTGCCTGGCTGTTCAAAACCCTGATCGGCACCCTGCTGCTGCCGCCTGCCAACGGCTTGGTGCTGCTCGGCGTGGCCGGTCTCTACCGCCGGCGGCGCTGGGCCTTCGGGCTGGCCGTGCTGGCGACGGCCTTGCTGGTCCTGCAGTCGCTGCCGCTGGTCGCCGATGCCCTGCTGCGGCCACTGGAAACCCGGGCCGGGCCGGTGCTCGAAGATCCGGCCGGGGCGCAGGCCATCGTCGTGCTCGGTAGCGGACTGCTACTGGAGGCCGCCGAGTACGGGGGCGACACGGCCAGCGAACGGACCCTGGTCAGAACCCGCTATGGCGCCACCGTGGCGCGCCGCTTCGGCCTGCCGGTGCTGGTCAGCGGCGGCAGGCCGGTCAACGCCACGCGCAGCGAGGCGGAGGTGATGGCCGCCATCCTTGCCGACGAGTACGGCGTACCGGTGCGCTGGCAGGAGACGCGGTCGCAGGACACCGCCGACAACGCTGCACGGTCGGCTGAGATTCTCAAGGCGGCTGGCGTCAAGCGTATCGTGCTGGTCACCCAGGCCTTTCATATGCCGCGTGCCGTCGCGCTGTTCCAGGCGACCGGGCTGGAAGTGATTCCGGCGCCGACTCATTTCATGGGCGGCGACGGCGCTGACCTCGCCTGGTACGACTTCCTGCCACGCGCCAGCGCCTTGCACCGCTCCTACTACGCGCTGCACGAATGGCTGGGTATTGCCTGGCTGCGACTGGCGGCGAGTGTGCATGGCTTGCGCTAAGTCAAGCGAGCGGCCAACCCTGCCTGCTAACATTTTCAAGATATCCATGTTTTGTTTAGGGGAATTGGCGTGAGAACAGCGGGCTGCGCAAACTGGAAGCGTTTTCTTAACATTGTCGCCCTGGTGGTGGCCGTCTCGGTTCTGCCGGTGGCGCATGCGGCGGAGCCGGCCAAGGCTGCGGCTACCGATTCGGTGGTCAATGACTCGCTGCGTGCCCAGGCCTTGCTGGCCAAGGCGGTGGACTACTACCGCCAGCAGGGCGACGGCGCCTTTGCCGCCTTCAATGCGCCGGGCGAATTCATCGATGCCGAACTGTATGTCTGGGTTATCGGCACCGACGGTGTGATGCTGGCCAGTGGCGGCTCGTCGGCGGCGCTGATCGGGCGCAAGGTGGCGAACATGCGCGACGCCTTCGGCACCCCCTTCTTCTACGACATGCTGGAAAAGGCCAAGACCAGCGACACCGGCACCGTCGAATACCGCTGGCTGAATCGGCTGCACCACAAGCCGGAACGCAAGGTGACCTATTTCCAGAAGGTCGGCGAGCGCCTGCTGGCGGTCGGTTACTATATTCCGCGCGCCTCGCCGGCGCAGGCGGTGGCCATGCTCGACCGCGCCATGGCGGCGGTCAAGGCCGATCCGGCCAAGGCGGTGGCGGCTTTCAACGATCTCAACGGCGGCTTCATCGAGGACGATCTCTATGTCTTCGCGGTCGGCCTTGAGGATGGAAAATTCCGCGCTCACGGCGTTTCGCCGCGTCTGGTCGGCACCAGCAGCTACATCCTGACCGACCGCAACGGGACGCCTATCGTTCGCCTGATGCTCGATACCCTGCGCAGCAGCGACCAGGGGGAACTCGAATACGCCTGGCGCAACCCGGTGACGCGACAGGTCGAGAACAAGCACACCCTGTTCCGCAAGGCCGGCGATATGCTCGTCGGCGTCGGCTATTACACGCGCTGACCTGAGCGTGACGAAATGCTACGGTCGCCCCGGTTTTTTGGGTAAAACGTAAAATGGGCCATTTTTCGAGGCCATGCTAGATCGCCGAACGGCGCGGTGATAACCTCTTCAGTCTCGCAAAGACATCAACATATAGAGGAGACCACCATGCCCAACGCCATTCGCATCCACCAGACCGGCGGGCCGGAAGTGCTGCGCTGGGAAGCGGTCGATCTGCCGGCGCCGGCGCCGGGCGAGGCAACGGTTCGGCATCGGGCGGTCGGCCTCAATTTCATCGATACCTATCACCGCAGCGGCCTCTACCCGGTGGCGCTGCCCTCCGGCCTCGGCATGGAAGGGGCGGGCGTTGTCGAAGCCGTTGGCGAGGGCGTCAGCGAAGTCAAGGTCGGTGACCGCGTCGCCTATGCCGGCGGCCCGCTCGGCGCCTATGCCGAGGTCCGCAACATTCCGGCCCATCGCCTGCTCGTATTGCCTGAAACGATCTCCTTTGAAACTGGCGCGGCGATGATGCTGCAGGGTCTGACCGCCGCCTACCTGCTGCGCAAGACCTTCCGCGTGCAGTCGGGCGATGCCGTGCTGATCCACGCCGCAGCCGGCGGTGTCGGGCTGATTGCCACCCAGTGGGCGCGCGCGCTCGGCGCCACGGTGATCGGCACCGTCGGCTCGCCGGCCAAGGCCGAATTGGCCATGGCCCACGGCTGCCACCACGTGATCAACTACAGCACCGAGAACTTCACCGCCCGCGTCCGCGAAATCACCGGCGGCGAAGGTGTCGCGGTGGTCTACGATGGCGTTGGCAAGGATACCTTCATGGGTTCGCTCGACTGCCTGCGGCCCATGGGCATGATGGTTACCTACGGCAACGCCTCCGGGCCGGTGCCGCCGCTCGATCTGCTGCTGCTCTCGCAGAAGGGCTCGTTGTTCGTCACACGGCCGACGCTGATGAACTACACGGCCAAGCGCGCCGACCTTGTCGCCCTGGGTGCTGAACTGTTCGACGTCGTTGGTAGCGGCCAGGTCAAGATCGAGGTCAACCAGACCTATGCGCTGAGCGACGCTGCCCAGGCGCACCGCGATCTGGAAGCCCGCAAGACCACCGGCTCCACCATCCTGCTGCCATGATGGCCAAGATCAAGGCTGGGCTGCTTTCGTTGCGCGACCTGTTTGCCACCGCCTGGTGGATCGTGCTGGTTGCCGGACTTGGCTTTGCGTTTGCCTACCAGTTCGTCGAGCCGGCACCGCCGAAAACCATCGTCATCACCACTGGCGGCGAGAGCGGTGCCTACTACCAGTTCGCCAAACGCTACGCGACCATCCTGGCCAAGAACGGCATTACGCTGGAAGTGATGGCTTCGGCCGGTTCGCTGCAGAACATCGAACGCCTGAAGGCCGATGAAGCGCAGGTTGCCTTCGTCCAGGGCGGCGTCGTGCCGCCGAAGGCAGACCCGGACGCCGAAGACGATTCCGGCCTGATCTCGCTGGGCAGCCTGTTTTACGAGCCGGTCTGGGTCTTTTACCGCGGCGAGAAGGATCTGACCCGGCTGACCGAACTGCGCGGCAAGCGCATCGCCATCGGCCAGGAAGGCTCGGGGGTACGTCAGCTGGCGCAGCAACTGCTCGACGCCAACGAAATTCCGCTCGACGACCGGCTGGTGCCAGTGGCCGGCCTGAACGCCGCCGAGGAACTGCAGCAGGGGCGGATCGACGCCGCCTTCATCATTGCCGCCGAAAGCGCCCCGGTCGTCCAGGTGCTGATCCGCTCGCCCGGCATCAAGCTGATGAGCTTTGCCCAGGAACGCGCCTACCAGCGCCGCTTCCCCTTCCTGACCAAGCTGACCTTCCCGCGCGGCGTCGCCGACCTGGTCCGCGACTTTCCGCCGGACGACATCAAGGTGCTGGCCCCGACCGCCAACCTGATCGTTCGCGACGACCTCCATCCGGCGCTGCAGACGCTGCTCCTGCAGGCGGCCAGCGAAGTGCATGGCAAATCCGGCTTCTTCCAGGATGCCGGCGAGTTCCCGTCCTACAAAGACCAGATGCTGCCGCTGTCGCCCGAGGCCGAGCGTTACTTCAAGTCCGGGGCGTCCTTCCTGCAGCGCTACCTGCCGTTCTGGCTGGCCGTGCTGGTCGACCGCCTGATCGTCATGCTGGTCCCGGTCTTCGTGCTGCTCATTCCGCTGCTCAAGGTGGCGCCGGCGATTTACAACTGGCGCGTGCGCTCCAAGGTTTTCCGCATCTACGGTGAGCTGAAATTCCTCGAAGACGACCTCAAGAATCATTTCGATCCGGCCCGGCTCGCCGACTACCGCAGCCGGCTTGATGCCATCGACGACGAAGCCAGCGTGCTTCATGTCCCGCTCGGCTTCACCGACCTGACCTACACCCTGCGCGAGCACGTTAATCTGGTTCGCCACATCCTCGACAAGCGGGAAGCCACATCATGAAAGCCTTCCTCGTCGCCAACCCCAAGGGCGGTTCCGGCAAGAGTACGCTGGCCACCAATCTGGCCGGCTACTTTGCGAGCAATGGCGGCGACGTCATGCTCGGCGACATCGACCGCCAGCAGTCGTCGCGCGAATGGCTGGCCATCCGGCCCTTTGAACTGCCGACCATCGAGACCTGGGCCATCGGCCCGGACAAGATCGCCCGGCCGCCCAAGGGCACCTCGCATGTCGTGCTCGACACCCCGGCCGGCCTGCACGGCAAGATGCTCGACCGCGTGCTCAAGCTGTCGACGCGGGTCATCGTGCCAGTCCAGCCGTCGCTGTTCGACATGCTGGCGACGCGCCATTTCCTGACCGAATTGCTGGCCGAAAAGGCCGTGCGCAAGGGCAAGGCCGATGTCGCGGTGATCGGCATGCGGGTTGACGCACGCACTCGCGCCGCCGGCGAACTGGAGAAGTTCTTTGCCGGCTTCGACCTGCCGGTGCTCGCCTACCTGCGCGATACACAGGTCTATGTCCAGGCTACCGCGGCCGGGATGACCATTTTCGACCTGCCGCGCTCGCGTGCAGAACGCGACATCGAGCAGTGGCAGGCAATCATCGCGTGGGCCGAAGGTCGCTGAGTGAGTTACCCCCGTAGACCGTAAATGCTACGGTCAGCCCGAAAAACAGGCAAAAATCGCAACGCGTGTTTCCCGGCCCGGAATCGGGTATCTTCCGGTTTTTACAAAAAAATAACGGGAAACGCCATGGGAACAGAGCAGAACACCGGGGGTGCTGGCGGCGGCACGCCTTTCAACGTCGAAGGGACGGATGCCGACCTGCACCAGGTCGTCATCGTCGGCGGCGGCGCGGGGGGCATTGAACTGGCCACCAAGCTCGGCGACAAGCTCGGCAAGAAAGGGCGGGCCGCGATTACCCTGATCGAGAAATCCCAGACCCACTTCTGGAAGCCGCACCTGCATGAAATCGCGGCCGGCAGCATGGACCTCGGCACCTACGAGATCAACCATCTGGCCCAGTCCTACTGGCATGGTTACCGCTACCGCTACGGCGAAGTCGTCGGTATCGACCGGGAAAAGAAGCTGGTCATCACGGCGCCCTACATTGACGAAAACGGCGAGGAAGTCATCGCGCCGCGCATCTTCCGCTACGACACGCTGGTCATCAGTATCGGCAGCCTGTGCAACGACTTCGGCACGCCCGGCGTCAAAGAACACGCCATCGCCCTCGAAACGCCGCAGCAGGCCGCTCGCTTCCATCGCCGCATGGTCAACGCCTGCATCCGTGCCCATGCCCAGCACCAGCCGCGGCAGCCGGGGCAACTGACCGTCGCCATCATCGGCGCCGGCGCCACCGGCGTCGAACTCGCCGCCGAGCTGCACAAGACCACCCGTACGCTGGTCTCCTACGGCCTCGACCGCATCGATCCGAGCGAAGACATTCGCATCGTCCTGATCGAAGCCGCACCGCGCATCCTGCCCGCCGTGCCCGAGAGGGTCTCCAGTGCTGCCGTGCGCCTGCTTGGCGAAATCGGCGTCGAGGTGCGTTCCGGCGCAGCCGTCTCCGAAGTGCTGGAAAACGGCGTTCGCTTCGCCAGTGGCGAGATCATGCCGGCTGAGCTGGTCGTCTGGGCGGCCGGCGTCAAGGCGCCCGAAATGCTCAAGGATTTTGGCGGGCTGGAGTCGAATCACATCAACCAGCTGGTCGTTCACCCGACGCTGCAAACGACGCGCGACGAAAACATCTTCGCCCTCGGCGACTGCGCCGCCTGCGCCTGGATCGGCAAGGAAGGCAACGTCCCGCCGCGCGCCCAGGCTGCCCACCAGCAGGCCTCGCACATGTTCAAGCAGGTTGTCGCCCGGCTCGAAGGCAAGCCGCTCAAGGAGTGGCGCTACCGCGACTTCGGTTCGCTGGTTTCGCTTGGCAAGTACTCCACCGTCGGCAACCTGATGGGCGGCCTGGTCGGCGGCAACATGTGGGTCGAAGGCTATTTCGCCCGACTGATGTACGTCTCGCTCTACAAGCTGCACGAACTGGCGCTGCACGGCTTCGTCAAGGTCGCCCTCGACACCCTGGCCCGCCTGATCACCCGGCGCACCGAACCGCACGTCAAGCTGCACTGATTTTCAGCGCAAACAAAAAGCCCCGCCTGGAAACAGTGCGGGGCTTTTTTTCGGGTGCTGCCGGGGTCAGTGGGTTTGCAGCGTGACGCCGTGCTTCTTGAAAATGGCAGCGACCGTGCCGTCCTTCTGCAGTTCGGCCAGGGCGCCTGCCAGGGCGGTCGAGAGGTCGGCCGCCTCGGCCTTGACGGCCATGCCGACCGGCCAGCCCTTCGGGTTCAGTTCGCCGAGCTTCGCTTCGTCGATGACGAAGCGCGTGTCGCCGCCGAGGGCGCCTTCCAGTTCGCCACGCGGCGCCATGATGGCGGCGATGGTGTCCTCACGCAGGGCCTTGGCGGCTTCGGCGATGGTGCGGAAATGGACGACATTTTCCTTGAGGCGGCCGCGCAGTACGCTGAGCAGGAAGGAGTCGGCCAGCGATTCGCCTTCGACGCCGATCTTTTCGCGGGTGAATACTTCGAGGGCGACCGCCGCCGAACCGGCCGGGGTCGGGATACGCGACGCGACGCGGGCCATGCCGATCACCTCGTAATGGTAGGGGGCGAAGATGCGGACCTTGTCGTTGGCCTTGGCGAGGATCGGGTCAACCGGCACGCGCATCATCACGTCGGCCGGGTTGCCGCGCAGGTAATGGCCTTTCCAGACCATATTGCGGAGGTCGTCGGCCATTTCCTCGCCGGCCTTGAAGCCGATGATTTCAGCTTTCAGCCCCAGCTTGGCGGCGAGCGCCTTGGCAATGTCGACGTCGAGGCCCTTTTCGTTATCGGAGTAGGGCGGGAATTCGTTGTAGACAGCGAAGCTCAGGCGGCCACGCTTGAGTATCGCGTCCATTTCCTCGTCGGCCTGAGCCGGGGCGAGGCTGGTCAGCAGCAATGCTGCGAGCGCCAGAAAAAAGCGGCGGCGGGTGGAAAGCGTCATGGGGTGTCTCCGTAGCTATTGGATGGTTTCGGTTTTGTGCCTTGGATTCTAGACGCTGAAGGCCATGCCTGAAAAGCCGGAAACAGGCCAGGGAAAAGATAATGCCTACGTCGGGCAAATTGCCTGACGCAGGCTGCATTCCGGCTTGGAGGCCACAACAAAATGCCGCTGGCGTCGTCGGGCCTCCTCGCCGTACTGCGTTACTGTCTTCGTTGGCCCGCCTGGCCCGGGCCGCTTCGCTGCATTTTGTTAGCGCCGCTTACTGCCCGACGTCGATCACGATCTTGCCGAAATGGGCGCCGCTTTCCAGATGCTTGAGGGCAGCGGGCGCGTCGGCAAAGGCAAAGACGCGGTCGACGACCGGCTGGATATTCTGGCTGGAGAGGGCTGCCAGCATGCGGCCGAACATTGCGCGATTGCCGACGAAGATGCCGTCGATGCTGGCCATCGTCGGGATCAGCATGACTGGGTTGGCTTGGCCGGCGAGGCCGGTCAGGACGCCGATGTAGGCGATGCGGCCGCTGGTCCGGACGCAGGCCAGCGAGCGTTCCAGCGTCCCCGGCCCGCCGACTTCGACGATCACGTCGGCCCCCAGGCCGTTGGTCAGGCGGCGAACTTCTTCCTGCCACTCCGGATGGGTCTTGTAGTTGATGCCGTAGTCGGCGCCCAGCTTCTTGGCGCGTTCCAGCTTGGCGTCGTCGCTGGAGGTGATGATGACCGTGGCGCCGGCCGCCTTGGCGAACTGCAGCGCAAAGATCGAGACGCCACCGGTGCCGAGCAGCAGCACGGTCTGGCCGGGTTTCAGGTCGCCGGCTTCGAACAGGGCGTTCCAGGCGGTCAGCGCGGCGCAGGGCAGGGTGGCCGCGGCCTGGTAGCTGACGCTGTCGGGCAGCTTGATCAGGCCGGATTCGTCGCTGACGAAGCGTTCAGTCAGCGCGCCGTCGGATTCCGCGCCGCGGGCGCCGGCGATGTGGCAGCCATCAGCGCGGCCGGCTTGCCAGTGCGGGAAGAACAGGGTGGCGACGCGGTCGCCGACCTTGAGGTGGCTAACCTTGCTGCCGACCGCAACGACTTCGCCGGCACCGTCCGAGCAGGGCACACGGCCGTCCGGGATGGGCGAAAAATAGGTGTTGCGAACGGCCAGCAGGTCGCGGTAGTTCAGCGAAACGGCCTTGATGGCGACGGCGACTTCGGTGTCGCCCAGCGCTGCCGGTTCGAAGCTGGCCAGTTGCAGCGGCGCATCAGGGGTGCTCGGGCGAAGTTCGTAGCGTTGCATGGGGTTGGTCTCCGGGGAATTGAGTTTGGTTATGGATTTGCCATTCTCTCCTACTCTGCCTCTTAGCGGGAGCATGGATTCATAATCCTACGGTCAGTGCCTTTTTTTGGTCATTTTTCAAAAGTGCATCGAGAAACCATTGCAAGGCCAGGCCGACATGGCGCGTACGCCAGGCGATGTGCAGGGGTAGCACCGGGCGGGGGGCTTCGACCGTTTTCTCGATCAGGCGGCCGCTGGCGATTTCCGGTTCGGCCAGCCAGCGCGGCAGGTGGCCGACGCCAAGGCCGGCCACCTGGGCGCCGGCCTTGGCTCGCAGATCGGGGACGCGCAGGATGTCCTGGCCTTCGAGCAGACCGATGCTGCGGGCGTCGAGTTCCTGCGAGGTGTCGGCGACGACGACGCCTCGGTGGCGCCGCAGTTCGCTGCTTGGAATCCGGCCCGGCCAGGCGGCGAGTGGATGCTGCGGCGCGATGGCGAAGACGAAATCACTGTGCGTGCACAGCAGGCGGCTGGCGATGCCGCTGCGCGACGGCATGTCGCCGGGGGCGCCGATGACCAGGTCGGCCCGGTCGGTGGCCAGCGCATCCCAGGTGCCGCCGAGGACTTCGCCGCTCAGGCGGATCTGCGTGCCGTGGCCGGCGGCGTAGAACTCGCCGAGCAGCGGGAACAGGCGTTCGACTGGAATTACTACGTCGATGGCGATGCGCAGCTCGGCCTCCCAGCCGTTGGCGATGCGCTGGACCCGGCGTTCGAGTTCGTCGGCGGCGCGCAGCAGGTGGCGGCCGTCGTCGAGTAGCGTGCGGCCGGCTTCGTTGAGCACGGCCCGTCGCCCGGCGCGGACGAACAGCGTCGCGCCGAGGTCGCACTCCAGCTTGGCGACGGCGTGCGACAACGCGGACGGCACCCGATGCAGCGCGGCCGCCGCGGCGGTGAAGCTGCCATGGCGCTCGATGGCGTCGACGATCTGCAGCAATTCGAGCGATATCTTCATGTGAAAAATATTAAACGAAATGGCGAAAATTGTTCGCTGTTATTGATTGAACGCCTTGATTAACATGCAGCCAAAGCAGTATCAACAATTCACAAGGAGTCTGCCATGATCCAGGTTCGCCCTTCCGACCAACGCGGTTTTGCCGACCACGGCTGGCTGGTCGCCCGCCACAGCTTTTCGTTCGCCGACTACTACGATCCGGCCGAAATGGGCTGGGGTGCCCTGCGCGTGATCAACGAAGACCGCATCGCGCCGAATACCGGCTTCGGCCGGCACGGCCATCGCGACATGGAAATCGTCACCTACATCCTGTCCGGCGCGCTGGAGCACCAGGACAGCCTGGGCCACGGCGGCATCATCGGGCGCGGTGAAGTGCAACGCATGACGGCTGGCAAAGGCATCCTGCACAGCGAGGCCAACCCGCTGGCCGACCAGGAAACGCACCTGCTGCAGATCTGGATCGAACCGGCGCAGCACGGTACGCCGGCCAGCTACGAGCAGCAGGCGCTGCCCGAGGACGAAATGCGTGGCCGCTGGCGGCTGGTTGCCTCGCCCGATGGCGCCGAGGGCAGCACGACGATTGGTCAGGACGCCCGCTTGTGGGCCAGCATCCTGGCCCCCGGCGAGCGCCTCGACTACCGCCTGGCGCCGGGCCGTCTGGCCTACGTGCAGATTGTCTACGGTCGCCTCGAAATAAACGGCAAAACCATGGCTGCCGGTGACGGCGCCAAGATTGCCGACGAAACCGGACTCGAATTCGTGGCCGGCGAAGAGGTTGAGTTTCTCCTTTTCGACCTGCCGCCTGTCGTTTGAATCACGCTCAATCACCAAGGAAAAATCATGACCAAGACTGTTGTCGTTTATCACTCCGGCTACGGCCATACCCAGCGCGTCGCCCAGCATGTTGCCGAAGGGGCCGGTGGCGAGGCACTGCCCATTGACGCCGAAGGCAACCTGCCCGAGGGCGCCTGGGAAAAGCTGGCCGACGCCGACGCTATCATCTTCGGCACGCCGACCTACATGGGCGGCCCGAGCTGGCAGTTCAAGAAATTCGCCGATGCCTCGTCCAAGGCGTGGTTCACCCGCGCCTGGCAGGACAAGGTATTCGGCGGCTTCACCAACAGCGCCAGCCCGGTCGGCGACAAGGGCGCCACGCTGATCCAGTTGCAGACACTGGCCTCGCAGCACGGAGGCCTGTGGGTCAGTCTCGGCATGCTGCCGGCCAATGGCAAGGCAGCGACGCACGCCGACGTCAATCATCTGGGGGGCTCGGTCGGACTGCTCGTCCGTTCCCCGTCCGATGCTGGCGTCGACGAAATTCCGCAGGGCGATCTCGATACGGCCAAACACTATGGCCAGCGCGTCGCCGAAGTCGCTGCCCGCTTGCGCAGCTGACCGGGGCTGCACATCGGCCGGGGCACTGCTATAGTGCAATCATTCCCCGTTGCGGAGCGATTGCATGGCACTGACCACCACCCTGGCCGATCTTTCGGTTGTCCTCGTCGAGCCCTCGTCCATGCAGGCGCATCTGGTCAGCCGCATGTTAACCAGCCAGGGCGTGCGCTCGGTCAAGGTGCTGGAGAGCGGCATGGCAGCGCTGGCCGAACTGAGTGAACGGCACGAGGGGCTGGTCGTCGTCAGCAGTCTCTACCTGCCGGATATGGCCGGTACCGACCTGGTCGCGGCGATGCGTGAAGACCCGGACCTCGAATCCATCCCCTTCATCCTGATTTCCAGCGAAACGCGGCCGCAGGTGCTTGAGCCGGTGCGCCAGTCCGGCGCCTGCAGCATCGTCACCAAGCCGTTCAACGAACAGCAGCTGTCGCGGGCCCTGTACGCCGCGGCGGATTACCTCAATCCGCCGGCCGATGCCGACATGACCGAAATCGACAGCCTGCGCGTCCTGCTGGTCGACGACAGCGTAGCCTCGCGCCGCCACCTGCGCCGCATGCTGTCCGACCTCGGTATCGACAAGATCACCGAAGCGGCGGATGGCAAGGAGGCCGTGGCGCTGCTCCAGTCGACGATGGTCGATCTGGTCATTACCGACTACAACATGCCGGAAATGGATGGTCGCGAGCTGACCGAGTACATCCGGACGCAGAGCTGGCAGTGCGATGTGCCGGTGCTGATGGTGACCAGCGAGCAGAACATGGGCCGTCTGGCCGCCGTCGAGCGGGCCGGCGTTTCTGCCATTTGCGACAAGCCGTTCGAGGCTGGCAGCATCCGCCGCCTGATCACCGAGTCATTGATCCGATAAGGCGGACAGCCAGCGGTCGCGTTGCAACGATCAACGCAATCAGCACCAGCAGCGGATCGAACAGCGCATCCCACAGGTTGGCGAACAGTCCGCCGGCGTAGGCGGCCAGGTCGGCCACAAGAATCAATAGCCAGACATCCCGGCGTTTCCACCACAGGACAATGCCGAGCGGTGCGAGCAGGGCCAGTGGCGCCCAGGGCTGGTAACCGAGCGCGTAGAGATCGAACGGCCCCGCGCCGAGCGCCATCGAGTAGAGCGGCAGGGCAAAGGCAAGTAGTCCGCCGGCGGGTCGGGTTGTCAGCGGCGATGGCTTGCCGGCCAGCTGGAGGGCTGCGAGGGCAAGCAGCGTCAGCGACGGTGTGCCGAAAAACCCGTGCATGGCCGGCGCGATGCCAACCATCATGGCCATCGCCGTGGCCGCCAGTGCGGCTCGTCCGCGCAAGTCGCCGAGCGGCAGCAGGGCAACCAGGGCGCCGAAAATGACGCCGTGGGCGAGCAGGCCGTAGGCGGCTGTCGCGTTCATCGTTGCCCCTCGTCGAGCCAGGCTTCGCTGAAGTGGGCGTAGCGGATGCCTTGCCGGCGCCAGGCGTAGGCAAGGTGGATACGGCCGTCGCGGTCAAGCAGCAGCGCCGGGTCGCTGAATTCGGCGCCGCCATCGGCGGCTGATTCGATGGTCCGGCTGGCCTGCCAGGTCCGGCCCTCGTCGGCCGACAGCCAGAGTTGCAAAGATTGGCGGCCGTCGGCGCCGTTCCCGGCCAGCAGCAGTCGACCGCTTCTGAGGCGCAGTGCGGCGAGCGGGGTGCCAAGGTTGGGCATCGGCAAGGCCCCGCTTTCTTGCCACCGGGTGCCGTTGTCGGTGCTGGCCATCCGGACGTGGCCTGCGTTCGCGTCGCGCAGCAGGGCGATGGCACGCTGCGCATCGAGGCCGAGCACGGCAGGTTGCCATGCCGCGCCCGCCGGCAGGCGGGTCTTGCCGAGAATCCTGCCCGTTGGCGACAGGTGAAGGATTTCGCCCCGCTCGCCGAGCAGGTTCAGGCTGGCCGGCAGCGCCAGCCCGCCATCGGCCAGAGGTACGGGCGGCGCCTGCACTTCGCTGCCGAGGTTGGCCAGCGGCGAGGTTTGCAGCCGTGTCGGCTTGGACCAGCTCCTGCCGCCATCGGTGGAAAGGCTGTGGTTGATCGAACTGTCCAGGGTCCGGCTGACGTACCACAGGTGCAGCCAGCTGCCTTCGGCATGGAGGACCGGTTGGCCGAGATCGCCGATGTAGGCGAATGTGCCGCCGGCTGTGCTTTGCCGGCTGGCGATGACCAGTGGTTCGCGCCAGCCGTCGCGGTCGAGGATGCTGAAGCGGATGACGTTTTCACCATCACGGACGGCCAGCCAGGCGGCGGCCAGCCGGCCATCGGGGAGTTGTGTCAGCGTCGGGTGGCCGGCCTGGCTGTTACCGCGCGCCGGTAGTTCAACGGAAAACTGCGCCGGCAGGTTCGATTTGGCCGTCGGTGGCGGGCTGAACGCGAGTGCTGGCGGCGCCGGAACGCGCCAGAGTGCGGCCGCCAGCGCCAGCGCGAACAGGACAAGCAGGGCAGGGCGGGAGGTTGGCAGCATGGAGCGTGATTCTAACCCCGAATATTGCGGGAAAGCGTGCTTCGCCGCGGGTTGGCAAAAACGCCGAAGTTTCTTACGGCAGCTGCGTTTTGCGCTCCCGCCGGGGAGCAAATTCGGGGATAATCACGCGAACCTGGGAGTGTGGAAAATAATGCGGATTAAATACTTTGTATTTGGTGCGTCGGCATTCGTCGCAGTGCTCTTTTTCGGCGGCACCTATTGGTCGCTCGACCGCATTTTCGACAACATCGTTCGGGCCAACGCGGCGCGCGCCTCGGAGGCGACGACGCGAATCACCTTCGCTTCGATGTACCAGCTGATGAGCCAGGGCTGGCGGCGCAGCCAGGCCGACGCCTTCCTGCATGCGATGGCCGAGGCCGGCAAGGACAACGGGCTGACGGTACAGATCTATCGCAGTCAGGTGGTGGTCGATCTTTACGATGAAATCGAGCAGCCGCCGCTCGATGCCGATCTCAAGTCTGTGTTTGCCAACGGCAAGCCGCTGCGCCGCGATACGGCCGATTACGCCCGCCATATCTATCCGCTGGTTGCCGAGGCCAAGTGTCAGCGCTGCCATCGCAATGCCGAGGTCGGCGCCGTGCTCGGCGCCGTCGAGGTGCGTCAGGAGTACGCCAGCCTGCTGGCCGACGCCCGGCGCGACCTGTGGCTGGCTTTTGCCGTGCTCGTGCCGCTGGCAGCGCTGTTGGCCGGCGCCGCCGTCTGGTGGGTCGGGCGGCGGATCGAAGGTTCCCTCGCAGGGCTGCAGGCCGATTTCGATCAGGTCGAAGCGGTCGGCGATCTGCGGAAGATCAGCCTTGCCACGCATGACCTCGGCTTCGTCGAGCTGAACCAGGTGTTCGCCGCGCTGGGCCGGTTGCTGGAAAAGCTGCGGGCCATTGCCATCGACAAGGATATTTTGAGCTTTGAGATTGGCCTTCTGGAAAAATTCGTCATTACCTCGGACGTCGTCCGCGACTGGCGCGAGTATGTCGGTCGCCTGCTTTGCGACATCAACGGCGTTTTGCCGGCCCATACACTGTTTTCCATTTTCAAGATCGACGACGAAATGTTCGATCTGGAAATTTTCTGGCGCGGGCCGGCCACCGAGCGGACCCGCGCGATGATGGAGCAGCACATCCGCCAGGAACTGGCCACGCTGCCGACTTTCGGCGATGTCGGGGCCTGCAATATCCATCACCACGTCTCCGATACGCAGGCCGAGGCCATCGACCTGACGGAGGCCGAGGTGGCGCTGCGGGTCAAGTCGTTCTTCGTCGAGCAGCCGAAAATCGGCGGCATCGTCGGCATCGGTGTCCATGCCGGCACGCTTGAAGACGACACGCGCTACCTGGTCGTGGAGAGCGTGCTGTCCACGCTGCTCAATCTCGTCGGTTCGGTCAAGGCGATCTACAAATACACTCGCGATCTGGAGTACTACGCGACGCGCGACCCGCTGACCGACCTGTTCAACCAGCGAGTGTTCTGGGAGCTCAGTTCGTACGAGATCGGTCGCGCCCAGCGCCATGGCTACAGCTTCGGGCTGCTGCTGATCGACCTCGACAACTTCAAGCTGATCAACGACAACTATGGCCACATTGTCGGCGACACCTATCTGCAGCGCTTCGCCCGCCAGGTCCAGGGCGCCCTGCGCGACGGCGACATACTGGCGCGCTACGGCGGCGACGAATTTGTCGTCATCCTGCCCGAGGCGGAGGTCGATGCGGTGGTGATGGTGGCCGAGCGGATTCGCCAGGCGGTCGATTCGCTGGAAGTGGTTACTGCTCAGGAAGCGCGCGTGCATGGCACGGTATCCATCGGGCTGGCGGTCTTCCCGGACCATGCCGATAACGCTAAGGATCTGCTGCTCTTCGCCGACAACATGATGTATCGCGCCAAGGTGGCCGGCAAGGCGCAGGTGGCGGTGCCGACCCAGGACGATGTCGTCTCGATCTTCCGCGACATCACCGAGAAAAGCGTCATGGTGCTGGAGGCCATCGAGGCCAGGCGTGTCGTCCCGTTCTTCCAGCCGATCCTCGATATCGCCTCGCGCCAGATCGTCGCCTACGAAGTGCTGTCGCGGATCGAGGTCGGTGGCGAGATCATCCGCGCCGACCAGTTCGTCGAGATCGCCGAAAAAATCGGGGTCATCCACCGGCTCGACATGCTGGTCATCGAACAGGCGCTGACCATCCTCGCCACGCAGGGCCATACCGGCGAAGTCTTCGTCAACCTGTCGCCGCGGGCGCTGGTCTTCAACGAGTTCGCCCGCGACCTGCGGCGCATCGTCAACCGCAGCGGCATCCCGCCGGAGAACATCGTCTTCGAAATCACCGAGCGCGATACCGTCAAGAACCTGGCGCTGCTCGAACGCTTCCTCAACGACCTGAAGAGCGACGGGTTCAAACTGGCGATCGACGACTTCGGCTCCGGCTTCTCGTCCTTCCACTACCTGCGACGCTTCCCGATCGACTACCTGAAAATCGAGGGCGACTTCATCGCCAACATGCTGAACAGCGAGAAGGACCGCACCTTCGTGACCAGCATCCGTTCGCTGGCTCGCGACATGGGCATCACCGTGGTGGCCGAATATGTCGAATCGGCCGAAGTGCTGAATGAACTGGTCGGTCTCGAAGTCCAGCGCGCCCAGGGTTACTACGTCGGTCGGCCGGCGCGCGATCTGCTGCCGGTGGACTGGAAGCCGGCGGAGTGATGCGTTGCTGCCCTTGCGGCATTTGGCAAGGGCAGCGGCGGAATGCTACGGTCGCCCTCGAAAAACGGCAAAAACCGTCAGGCCCGAATCGCGCTCGCTGTGGCGGGTCCGGGCGGGCAAGCCGTATCAGGTCGGCGTGCTGCCCATGACTCGCCCCTTGCCGGCGCGCTTGGCGGCATACATGGCCTGGTCGGCAGCCTGCATCAAGGCTTCGGACGAGCAGGAATGGTCCCTGGCATGGGCGAAGCCAATGCTTGCGCCGATGTGCATGGCACCCTCTGCGGTGGCAATTTCCTGCTTCATGCTGCGGACGATACGGTTGCCGAGGATATGTGCATCAGCGTCGGACAAGGTGCCGTCGACGACGATCACGAATTCGTCGCCGCCCAACCGGCCGACGAAATCGCGGACAAAGACCTCGTTCCGGATACGCTTTGCCGCCTCGATCAGCACGGTATCGCCCGTGGCGTGACCGGCGCGATCATTGACCGCCTTGAAGCCGTCGAGATCGCAGTAGAACAAGGTGCATAGGGCCGGGTTGCCGCTCGCGGCGTAGCGTGCTGCCAGATGTTCTTCGCATCTTCGGCGGTTGGGCAGGCTGGTCAGTGCGTCAGTGGCTGCGAGGTGACTGACCTGCTCGAGCAGTTCTTCTTCCCGGCTGAGGTCGCGGATCAGGCCGATGAAATAGCGCCCGTCGGGGGTGTTGGCTTCAGTAATCCCCAAGTGCATTGGGAAGGTGCCGCCATCCTTGCGCAGGCCGATGACCCGCCGTCCCTTGCCGATGATTTTGGCGTCTCCGGTGGCGTGGTAATTGCCGATGTAGTTGTCGTGCTGCTCACGGTCGGGTGAGGGCATCAGCATGTTGACGTTGCGGCCGAAGACCTCGCTGGCCGCATAGCCGAAAATCCGCTCGGCAGCCGAATTGAACATCGAAATCCTGCCCGCGCCGTCGATACGGACGACGCCATCGAGCAGGGTGTCGATGACGGCCAAGGTGGAACGCTGGATGGCGGAGATGCGCGATACCGAGTGCAGGCGGATGTGCAAGTGCAGGGAATTGATCGGCTTGAGCAGGAATTCGTCGGCGCCAGCCGAGAAGGCCTCGAGCACATCGCCGTCGTCCATGGTCGAGGTGATCAGGATGATCGGCACCCAGGTGGCGCCCTGAATCTTGCGAAGTTCACGGATGGCCTCGATGCCTCCCATGCCGGGCATGATCCGGTCCATGATGACCAGATCGGGCCTTTCCCGGCGGAAAGTTGCAATCGCCTCCTCGCCGGAACTGGCAGGAATGATCAGATGACCATCCCCCTGCAGCATTTCGGTGAGCAGCGCGAGGACGGCGCGGCTATCGTCCACGGCCAGAATCCGGAGGGCTTTGTTCATTGTTCTTTTTCGGGATGCGGTACTGTTGATTTTAGTGATTTACCGTTTGTATGTCCCAATTAATAGTGTGGTTTTTCGGGGCGCTAGGTGCTGCCGGTCAAGGTTTGGGTGTGGCCGGATACAATCAAATGTAGTGGGCAGCTTGTGGAACCGGCGCGGTAAAATTGCGCCCATGAATTCCCCGCGCTACGTTCACCTCCGCCTCCATTCCGAATACTCAGTCACCGATGGCATCGTGCGCATCGGCGACGCCGTCAAGCGCGCCGCTGGCGATGGCATGCCGGCGATGGCGGTGACCGATCTCGGCAACCTGTTTGGGTTGGTCAAGTTCTATACCGGGGCGCGTGGCAAGGGGGTCAAGCCGGTGGCCGGGGCGGATGTCTGGATCGCCAATCCGGAGGCGCCGGAAGACGCCTATCGGCTGTTGCTGCTGGCGCGCAACCGGACCGGCTACCAGCAGTTGTGCGAACTGCTGACCAAGGCCTATCTGGTCGAAGGCCGGCGCGACCGGGCGGAAATTCGTCGGGAGTGGTTTTCGGAAATTGGCAGCGACGGCCTGATCGCCCTGTCCGGGGCGCATCTCGGCGATGTCGGCGAGGCCTTGCTGAACGGCAATTTCGACCTGGCTGGCGAGCGCGCCAGGGCCTGGGAGGCGATCTTCCCCGGCGCCTTCTATCTCGAAGTGCAGCGCTACGGCCAGCCCCAGCAGGAAGCCATCGTCCAGCAGACGGCCGATCTGGCCGGTGAAACGGGGATTCCGCTGGTCGCCACGCATCCGATCCAGTTCCTGAACCGCGATGACTTCCAGGCGCACGAAGCGCGCGTCTGCATTGCCGAGGGCTACGTGCTGGGCGATCACCGCCGGCCGAAGATCTACACCGAAGAGCAGTATTTCAAGACCCAGGCCGAGATGGCCGAGTTGTTCGCCGACTTGCCGGAAGCGCTGGAAAACACGCTGGAAATCGCCAGGCGCTGCAATATCGAGATGACGCTGGGCAAGAACTTCCTGCCCGATTTCCCGATTCCGCCGGGCATGACCATCGACGAATACCTGGTCGAGGAGGCGAAGAAGGGCCTGGAAGTCCGCCTCGCCGAGCTTTACCCGGACCCCGAGGAACGCCTGAAGCGCCGGCCGGAGTACGACGACCGGCTCGTCTTCGAGTGCAAGACCATTCTCCAGATGGGCTTCCCGGGTTACTTCCTGATCGTGGCCGACTTCATCAACTGGGCCAAGAACAATGGCGTGCCGGTCGGGCCGGGTCGGGGTTCCGGCGCCGGTTCTCTGGTTGCCTACTCGCTGCGCATCACCGACCTCGATCCGCTGGCCTATGCCCTGCTGTTCGAGCGCTTCCTGAACCCGGAACGAGTATCGATGCCCGACTTCGACATCGACTTCTGCCAGGACAACCGCTGGCGCGTCATCGAATACGTTCGCGAGCACTACGGCGCGCAGGCGGTCAGCCAGATCGCCACCTTCGGCACGATGTCGTCGAAGGCGGTGATCCGCGACGTCGGCCGCGTGTTCGGCATGCCGTACTCGATGTGCGACCGGATTTCCAAGTTGATCCCCATCGTCCAGAACAAGCCGGTGTCGCTGGCCGAGGCGCTGGAACAGGAGCCGCAGCTCAAGGAAATGATGCAGGGCGACGGCGATGGCGAGACCATCCGCGAACTGTTCGACCTGGCCGGCCGGCTTGAGGATTTGACCCGCAACGTCGGCATGCACGCCGGCGGCGTGTTGATCGCGCCTGGCAAGATCACCGATTTCTGCCCGATTTACCAGGCCACCGGCAGCGATGCCTCGCCGGTCTCGCAGTTCGACAAGGACGACGTCGAGAAGGCCGGCCTGGTCAAGTTTGACTTCCTCGGCCTGCGCAACCTGACCATTATCGAGCTGGCCGTCGAGTACATCCGCCGGATGACCGGCGAGAAGCTCGACCTGATGTCGCTCGGCTTCACTGACCCGGCCGCCTACCAGATCCTCAAGGACGCCAATACGACGGCGATCTTCCAGGTCGAATCGGAGGGCATGAAGAAGCTCTTGAAGAAGCTGGCGCCCGACCGTTTCGAAGACATCATCGCCGTGCTGGCGCTCTATCGTCCCGGCCCGCTCGGCTCCGGGATGGTGGACGACTTCATCCTGCGCAAAAAAGGCCAGCAGAAGATCGACTATTTCCACCCCGACCTGACCGCCTGCCTGTCGCCGACCTACGGCGTCATCGTGTACCAGGAACAGGTGATGCAGATCTCGCAGATCATCGGCGGCTACACGCTCGGTGGTGCCGACATGCTGCGCCGGGCGATGGGCAAGAAGAAGCCCGAGGAAATGGCCAAGCACCGCGAGACCATTGCCGCCGGGGCCAAGGAAAAGGGCTACGACCCCGCGCTGGCCGAGCAGCTGTTTGACCTGATGACCAAGTTCGCGGAATACGGTTTCAATAAGTCGCACACCGCCGCCTACGCCGTCGTCACCTATCACACCGCCTGGCTCAAGGCCCACCACTGCGCGGCCTTCATGGCGGCGACCATGTCGTCCGACATGGACAATACCGACTCGGTCAAGATCTTCTACGAGGACACCATCGCCAACAAGGTGAAGGTGCTCGGGCCGGATGTGAACGCCTCGAATTACCGTTTCGAGCCGGTCGACCGCGGCACCATCCGCTACGGCCTGGGGGCGGTCAAGGGGACCGGCGAGCAGGCGGTCAATGTCATCCTCAAGGCACGTGAAGCCGACGGGCCGTTCAAGGATCTGTTCGATTTCTGCAAGCGTTGCGACAAGCGCATGGTCAATCGCCGCACCATCGAGGCGCTGATCAAGGCCGGCGCCTTCGACTGCATCGCGCCAGCGACAGGTTCAGGACAGGCCGACCGCTGCAAGCTGCTGGCCTCGGTCGGCGTGGCCATGGACTTCGCCGAGCAGGCCGAGCGCAATGCCATGCAGACCAGCCTGTTCGACATCGCCGATGTGGCCGACGAGCATGCGCCGGAATACGTCACGGTCCGGCCGTGGGACGAGAAGACCAAGCTGATGGAAGAGAAGACGGCCCTCGGCTTCTTCTTCTCCGGTCACCCGTACAACACCTGCAAGAAGGAGTTGTCGCGCTTCGTGCGGCGGCCGCTCAACCGCCTGGAACCGGCCAAGGAAATGACGACGCTGGCCGGTTTGGTAGTCGGCGTGCGGACCCAGATGACCCGTCGCGGCAAGATGCTCTTTGTGCAACTGGATGACGGCACCGGGATGATCGAAGTCTCGGTCTTCAACGAACTGTTCGAGGCCGAACGGGCCAAAATCATCACCGATGAAGTGCTGGTTGTCGAGGGCAAGGTCAGCTACGACGATTTCTCGGGCGGCAACCGAGTCGTCGCCGACAAGCTTATGACCCTGGGCGAGGCCCGTGCCCGCTTCGCCCGGCACCTGCTATTGAAGATGAACGGCAACTCGGACGCGCAGAAGCTGCGTTCGTTGCTCACGCCCTTCGCGCCCGGGCCGGCGCCGGTGCGCATCCGCTATCGCAATGCCGTGGCCGAATGCGAACTGGTGCTCGGCGAAACTCTCCGCGTCCGTCTCGACGATGCCCTGCTCGAGGCATTGGGCAATTGGCTGCAGCCGGAAAACGTCGAGATCGTCTACAACGGCTGAACGGCCAAAGAAAAAGGGCGCCGTCGGGCGCCCTGATTTTGGCCATTTTTTCGGCCTGACCGTAGCATTTGGCTACGGCCGCGCCGGTTCCGGCTATTTCAGCAGATCGGTGTTGAAGCCGACGCGCACGGCACCCCAGTGGCGGCCGTTGATCACGATGGGCATCGACAGGTCGTTGAGGATTTCGCCGGTGTCGCGGACATAGGTCTGGAACAGCGACGGCTTCTCGTTCTTGGCCAGCTTGAGGCCGACCGGGTCGTTGAAGATGCGCTTGTGGCGGCTCTTCGCCAGGTCGATGGCCGGGTCGCCGGTTGGCGGATTGGAGAACTGGCTGTTGTGGGCCGGGGCGTAGCCGTTGTTGTCGACCGACAGCGAGTAGGTCAGGCCCGGGAAATCACGCAGCAGGTCGTCGTAGATGCGGGTCAGTTCGGCGTCGCACTGGCTGTCGTAAGAAGTGGTGTAGCGCTTCGGATTGGAGCCGGGGATATCCTTGTACGACTGGTCGAAGATATTGACGCCGCGGTCAGACATCTTCTGCAGCACGTTGGCGACGTTGTCGCGGAAGCCGGCGACCTTGTCGTGCAGGGTGTCGAACATGCTGTTGCCGGTGCGGAAATCGGCCAGCGTGCATTGCAGGTCTTCGGTCGATTCGCGCAGGGTCTTGGCCGAGTCGAGACACTGCTTCATGCGCCCGGAGATGTCGCGCGAATGGTCACGGATTTCCTCGACTTCGCGGTGGATGGCCTGGTTGCTTTCGCGCAGCTGGTAGATGGCCACGGAGATGGTCGACAGCTGGTCGGTCGTCCGCTTGAAATCTCCGACCATGGTTGTCAGGTCGGCGGCCGAGGTTTCGATGTATCCGTTGGCGCGGGTCACTTCGCCGACGATGGTCTTGGTTTTATCGGAGGTGTCGGCGACCAGGTTGATCATCGACTGCGTATTCTGGCCGATGACCTGGGTCGCGGTCTTGACCTTCTCGGCCAACTTACGCACTTCGTCGGCGACGACGGCGAAGCCGCGGCCGGCTTCGCCGGCACGGGCGGCTTCGATCGCGGCGTTGAGCGCCAGCAGGTTGGTCTGGTCGGAAATGTCGTTGATCAGCGAGACAATCTCGTTGATCTTCATCGAGCTGGTGTGCAGTTCGCCGACCGTCGACGAGAAATGCTCGATATGCTGGTTGGTCGAGCGCATCGTCGAGGCGACGGTCTCCATCTGCTCCAGCGAACGCTGGGCGAGGTCGAGATTGTTGTGCGTCGAAGCCTGGATGGCATCAGAGTTCATCGCCACTTCGCCGACCGACTGATTGACCCGGTTGCTCGAGTCGAAGACGTTGGCCGCCAGAACTTCCTGGCGGCGCACGGCATCGTCGGTCTGCTGCACCAGATGGTTCATCCGCGCTGCGTTGGCAGCAATGCTGATGCTCCGTTCGCGCGAGTGCGATATCAGCGTGCGTACGCGACTGAAGAAACGATTGATGTTGCCGGAGATTCGTCCCGCGGTGTCATTGCCTGGAGAACCTACCGTGTGCGAAAGATCAGCGGAGCCGTCGGCGATGGCCGTGATGTCACGGTCGATCTTGTCGTAAGCCGAGCTGTTTCCGAAAAATCCCATATTTGTCTCCTGAGCTATTTTTTATGTACGGCCCGCCGGGATAGGGCTGGTCCTGGTCAAATCTGTCTGGTGCGGTGGCCGGTATTTTCCGGCTTCAGGCCGTGATGCGCTGGCGAGCTGCCAGGCGGCCGAGCAGGAAGCCCTTGATTTCGTGGAAAGGGATCGGTTTGCCGAACAGGGTGATGTCCGACGGTAGTCCGCGCTTGAGCACTTCCTCGCGGTCGATGGCGCTGACGACGATGATGTCCATCCGGGCCAGGTCCGGGTTGGCACGCAGGCGGCGGATCATTTCGAAGCCGTCCATGCCGGGCATCATCAGGTCGGCAATCAGGATGTCTGGGACACGTTGGCCGACTTGCAGGAGACCGTCAAACCCGTTGGCAACGATGCGCAGCTTGACCGGCAGATTCCAGCTGTCGAAGGTCATCTGGTAAAGCATCTGCAGGGTCTGGTCGTCTTCGGCGATCAGGATGTCAAGCTGGCCGCCAGCTTCCTGGGCACTGGGTGTCAGGTTGCGGCGTCGGGCGAGCAGGGTTTCGACCGACGCGACCGGAATGCGGCGGTGACCGCCGGCGGTTTTCCAGGCTTCGAGAACGCCATTTTCCACCATGTTTTGCACGGTGCCGAGGGAAACGCCCAGTCGCAGGGCCGCTTGCCGGGTGCTGAGATATTCGGTGTCCGCCATGATTGATCTTCTCTGGTGAAATTACAAATTCAGCAAATTCTATCCTGTAATCCTGCTACACCACAATAAAAAAAACCCGACGGTTTTCCGGTCGGGTTTTTGTGCCTTGCTTGCCGCGCAGAAGACGCGTGTTTACAGCTTCTTCGCGTTCCTGGCCAGGTAGGCAGCAACGCCTTCGGTCGAAGCGACCATGCCGGGCTTGCCTTTGTTCCAGCCGGCCGGGCAGACTTCGCCGTGCTCTTCGAAGAATTGCAGGGCGTCGACCATGCGCAGCATTTCGTCGATGTTGCGGCCGAGCGGCAGCATGTTGACGACCTGGTGCATGACCACGCCGGTCTTGTCGATCAGGAAGGAACCGCGCAGGGCGACGCCGGCGGCTTCGAGTTCGACGTCGTAGGCGCGGCAGATTTCATGCTTGACGTCGGCGACCAGCGGGTAGCCGACCTGGCCGATACCGCCTTCCTTGATCGGGGTGTTCTTCCAGGCCAGGTGGGTGAACTGGGAGTCGATGGAGACACCGATGACTTCGACGCCGCGCTGTGCGAATTCTTCAAGGCGATGATCGAAGGCGATCAGCTCGGACGGGCAGACGAAGGTGAAATCGAGCGGGTAGAAGAACAGAACGACGGGCTTGCCCTTGAACTGGGAGAGCTTCAGTTCCTTGATTTCGTTGTTGCCATAAACGGCGGTGGCGGTGAAGTCAGGGGCTTGCTTGCCAACGAGAACGGCCATGGGGAACTCCTTATCGTGATGGTTTCAAGGTTGGGGGGAAACATGCAATTTAACGAAGCGGGGAGGGTGTGTCAAACCGGTTTCGTGTCTTGAAATAGACCGCGCGGGCTTGTATTACTGGTGACGGTCGCTGGCATAATTACAGCATCAAAATAACGAAAGCCAAGCGTGCTGGCGGAGGGGCTGGAACGTGCTTAAGGTGCTGGTTTTTCTGCCGGTGGTGGGGGCCGCTTTGCTGGCCCTGCTGCCGGCTCGCCGCGCCTTGCCGTTGTGGCAGCTGGCGATGACCTTTACCGTCGCTGCGCTGGGCTACGCCCTGTGGCTGGCCGGGCAGTTCGACCCCGCCGGGCCGGCTGTGCAGATGGCCGAGAGCCGGGCCTGGAATGTCCGCCTCGGTTCCTATTTTGCACTCGGTGTCGATGGCATTTCGCTGGCCATGGTGCTGCTCACGGCCTTGCTGTCGCTGATTGCCGTGCTTGTCTCGCGGCGTATGGAAGAGGGCGCGCGGCTCTATTTCCTGCTCGTGCTGCTGCTCGAATCGGCGATGTTCGGCGTGTTCACGGCGCGTGACTGGTCGCTGTTCTATGTCTTCTGGGAAGCGACGCTGCTGCCGCTGTTCTTCCTGATCGACCGGCTGGGCGGGCCAAACCGGCAACGGGCGGCGCTCAACTTCTTTTTGTATACGCTGGGCGGCTCGGTGTTCATGCTGGTCGCCCTGCTTTTTCTCTACGACGCGGCACCCGGCCACAGCTTCGCGATGGCCGACATGGCCGAGGGTGGGCGCGGCCTGCCGCTGCAGACGCAACTGCTGATCTTCGCCGGCTTCTTCATCGGCTTCGGCGTAAAGATGCCGGTCTTCCCGCTGCATGGCTGGTTGCCGCTGGCCCACGTCGAGGCGCCCAGCCCGGTGTCCATCCTGCTCTCTGGCGTGTTGTTGAAGATGGGCGCCTACGGCCTGATCCGCGCGGCCGAAACCTTGCCCGCCGCGTTGCTGGCGACGCAGGACTGGCTGGCCATCCTCGCCTTCGCCAGCTTGCTTTACGGCGGCATCCTGGCCTGGCGCCAGCAGGATCTGAAGGCAATGGTCGCCTATTCGTCCATCTCGCACATGGGCATCGTGCTGCTCGGCATCGCGACGCTCGACGTGACCGGCCTGACCGGGGCGGTGATGCAGATGGTGGCGCATGGCCTGACGGCCGGTCTGCTCTTTCTGGTCGTCGGTCTGCTCTACCAGCGCACGCACAGCCGTGACCTAGCTGACTACCATTCGCTGCTCGGCAGTGCGCCACGATTCGCCTTCTTCGTCGCCTTCGGTCTGCTGGCGGCAGTCGGTCTCCCGGGCAGCGCCGGCTTCATTGCCGAACTGCATGTGCTGGTCGCCGCCTGGCAGCGCTGGGGCGCCTGGGTGTTGCTGCTTGGGCTGGCCATGCTGGTCGGCGCAGCCTACGGTTTGCGCGTCGTCGGTCTCCTTTGCCTGCCTGGCGAAGCCATGGAAATCGCCGACATGACGCGCACCGAGACGATCGCCGCCGGCCTGCTCGCCGCCTGCATCGTCGCCCTCGGCGTTTGGCCGGCCCCGCTGCTCGACCTGGTTGCCGACAGTGTCGGCCAGGTTGCCCGCTGGTTCGGGGGGTGAAATGAGCGACGAGCACGCCCTGCCCATCCGCGAACGGCTCGCTCACTGGATCGAGCATCTGGCCCACGTGCTGCCGGCGCAAGCGCCGATCCGCGATTTCGTCCATCACAACACGCTGCATGGCTTCCAGCACCTGCCTTTCGCCGAGGCCCTGACGGTGGCCAGTGCGCTGACCGGGGCGAGGACTTACTGGCCGGAGGAAAAATTCCGTGCCTGTCTGGCCGGCGGACGGATCACCCGTGACGATCTTGACGCGGCGCTCGACGACCATGGCGTGGCCGACCTCGAGGTGCCGCTGGTCCGTGCCCTGACCCGGCGCGACATCCTGCTCGCCAGCCTGTTGGCCGGCATGGAAGTGCCGGCCAACAGCCGGCTGGCCTGGCTGAAACAGGAAAGCGAGGCTAGCGGCAATTTCGATTTTGGCCATTTTTTACCGCCGACCGTAGCATTTGATGCCCAAGCCGCTGCCCAGCCGTGGCGGGAGGCCGCGCTGGCTCGCTGGGATGAACTCTGCGGCCGCGTCGGCAAGACGTGGACCTGGCGCGCCCTGCTCGAACACCTGACCGGCGAGGACGTCCTCGAACGCGTGCGCGGCATCCTGCAGCACCATCTCGCCGCCCATCTCGACCTTGGTGTCGCGGCCTGGCGCAACCCGGCCCGCGAGCGAGGTTTCTTCGCCGCCTGGCGGGCCAGCGCCGGCTTCGACATGGCCTGGGAAATGGACGAACTGCCCAATGTTCGCGACGAAGTCCTGCACCTGCCCGACAGCCCGCTCGATGTGTTGCTCGAGGAGCTGCCCCGGCTGCTGCCCGACGAGAAGCTGTGGGGCGGCTACCTCGAACGGCTGAGCCTGGAATTGCCCGGCTGGTCCGGCATGTTCCTGTGGCGCGAACGCAATCCCGGGCGCGGCGACGGCACACCGGTCGCCATGCTCGACTACCTGGCTGTCCGCGTGCTGCTTGAACGCCTGCTTACTGACGACCTGCTGCGTCGCCTGAGCGGGGCGCCGATGACGCTGGCCGAACTGCAGGTACACTTTGCGGCACGGCCGGAGGAATTCCTGGTCCGCGACGCGCTGCACCAACCCGGCTTGCCCGAGGACTTGCAGGGACGCGCCGCATATCTGGTCGAGCTCGCTCGCAACGGCCATGTCGACGCCGAGGCCTGGCGGCACCTGGCTGAAGTGTTGGCGCCGGCATTGGCCGGGGCGCAGCGCGACGGCATCGCCTGGCAACTGAACCGGCTGAGCCATCAGCTCGGGCTGACCGGGGCCGAACTGGGCAGTCTGAGCGCCGCCGAGTTCGCCGCCCTGCATGCCGCCGCCACCTGCCTGACGCCGCAGCAGCGCGGCCAGATCTGGCTGCTCGCCTACGAGCGCCACTATCGCGCGCAATTGTTCGCGGCGCTGACCGCCAACCATCCGCGGTCATCGACGCCGGCGACCCCGTCGGCCCAGGTCGTGATGTGCATGGACGACCGCGAGGAAGGCACCCGCCGCCATCTTGAAGAAATTGCGCCGGACATCGCCACCTACGGCGCCGCCGGCTTCTTCGGCGTGCCGATCTGGTGGCAGGGCGTGGACGATGCGGCGCCGACGGCACTTTGCCCGGTTGTCGTCCAACCGACACATCTCGTCCACGAAGTGGCGGCCGCAGGCTCCGAGGCGCAACTGGCCGGCCATCTCGCCCGGCGCCAAGATCGCCTCGGCTGGCGCGAGCGCTTCTATCAGGCGACCCGACGCCATCTGGTGGCCGGGCCGCTGCTGACGGCGCTCGGCGCCGCGCCGGCATTGGCCGGGCTGGCTGCCGTGACGCTGGCGCCGCGCTGGGCGGGTGAAGCGGCCCGCCGCTGGCGCGATTGGCACGACGGCCGGCTGGCGACCACGCTGGCCCTGACCGCCGAGCAGGCGGTGGCGGCAACGCCTGAGCAGCCGCAGGTCGGCTTGACCGACGGCGAGCAGGTTGCCCGCGTCGAAGCCTTCCTGCGCATGATCGGTCTGGCCGACGGTTTCGCGCCGCTGGTCCTGATTCTCGGCCACGGCTCGGGCAGCCGCAACAACCCGCACCTTTCTGCCTACGATTGCGGCGCCTGCTCCGGCAAGCACGGTGGACCGAACGCCCGGGTCTTCGCGGCGATGGCCAACCGTCCCGTCGTGCGTGCCGGGTTGGCCGCCCGCGGCGTGAGCATTCCCGACGCCACCTGGTTCGTCGCCGCCGAGCACAATACCGGCGACGATGGCGTCGAGTGGTATGACCTCGACAGCCTGCCGGAATATTTCCAGCCGGCTCTCGACACGCTGCTCCGGCAGGTCAACGAAGCCTGCCGGGCGCATGCCGCCGAACGCTGTCGCCGGCTGGCCTCGGCGCCGCACCGCCCGACGCCTTGGAAGGCGCGCCAGCACATGCTTGGCCGCACCAGCGACATCTCGCAGGCCCGGCCGGAACTCGGCCACGCGACCAACGCCGCTGCCTTCATCGGCCGCCGGGCGATGAGCCGCGGTCTCTTCCTGGACCGCCGGGTATTCCTGATTTCCTATGACCCGACGACCGACGCCGACGGCGCCATCGTCGAAGGCATCCTGCTCGCCGCCGGCCCGGTCGGCGCCGGCATTGCGCTCGAATACTATTTTTCGACTGTCGATAACGAGCGCTTCGGCTGCGGCTCGAAGATCACCCACAACATCACCGGCCTGTTCGGCGTCATGGAAGGCGCCGATTCCGACCTGCGTACCGGCCTGCCCTGGCAGATGGTCGAGATCCATGAGCCGATGCGCCTGCTGGTCGTCGTCGAACAGACGCCCGAAGTGCTGACCGCCATCCTCGAACGCCAGCCGGCGCTGCAGGAACTGGTCGGCAACGAATGGATCGTTTTGGCCTCAAAAAACCCATCGACCGTAGCATTGCAGCTGTATTGCCCGCGCCGCGGCTGGTTGCCGTGGTCCGGCCCGGCCGTGCTGCCACAGGTGGCGCGCTCGGCTGACTGGTTCGCCGGCGAAAGCGAAGCACTGGCGCCGGCCATCGTTCTCGGGGGCGTCCGATGATGGCGCTGCTGATCCATCTGCCCGACTGGGTCTGGCTGGTGCCCGGCCTGCTGCTGCTCGCAGTCGTCGTCAACGGCGCCCGTGTGCTGCTCGGCCGGGCCGGCGGCGATGCGGCCGAGCCGCTGACGGCGCGACTGTCCTCGCTGGCCGCATTCGGCGGCCTGCTCCTGCTGCTCGCCATCGATGTCCTGGCATTCCTCCACGGCGCGCCGGGGCACCGCATTCTCGGCCACTGGTTCGGCTCGGGCAACTGGGCCGGCACCTTCTCGTTCATGCTCGACCCGCTGTCGCTGACGCTCGGTACGCTGACCGCGCTGATCGGCTGGCTGGTCGTCCGCTTCTCGGCCAACTACCTGCACCGCGAGGCCGGTTTTCATCGCTTCTTCATTGGCCTCACTTTCTTCCTGGCCGGCATCCAGCTCGTGCTGCTTGCCGGCAACGGCCTGCTGGCCTTCGTCGGCTGGGAAATGTGCGGCATCTCGTCCTTCCTGCTCATCGGCTATGCATGGCACCGGCCGGTGGCTACCGGCAACGCGCTGTTCGCCTTCGTCACCAACCGCGGCGGCGACGCCGGCTTTCTGCTCGGCCTCGGGCTGGCCGCGGCCTGGCTGGGCAGCTTCGAATGGACGGCGCTGGCCAACGCGAAGCAGCTCAGCGTGGTCGACGACCGCTTGCTGGTCATCGGCTTCGTCATCGCCGCGCTCGCCAAGTCGGCCCAGTTGCCGTTCTCGGCCTGGATCAGCCGGGCGCTGGAAGGGCCGACGCCGTCGTCGGCGATCTTCTACGGCGCCGTGATGGTGCACGCCGGCGTCTACCTGATGCTGCGGCTCGAACCGCTACTCGTCCAGGTCCCCGACGTGATGCTCGGGCTGGTCGTCGCCGGGGCGCTGACTGCCATCTACGCCTGGCTGTGCGGGCTGGTCCAGACCGACGTCAAGTCGGCGCTGATCTTCGCCACGCTGTTCCAGGTCTCGCTGATGTTCGTCGCCATTGGGCTGGGCTGGACGACGCTGGCCCTGGTCCATCTCTGTCTGCATGCCGCCTGGCGGGTGTGGCAGTTCCTGGTCGCCCCGTCCTGGCTGCAGCTCTCTCGACAGCGACCGAAACCGCCGCCTGCCTGGCTGCGCAACAACCAGTTGCTGTATACCATCGCCGTGCAACGCTTCTGGCTGGACAAGCTGTCGCAGACGCTGCTCGTCGAGCCGACCGCCGGCTTTTCCCGCGACCTGCGGGCGCTCGAGGAGCATTTCATCGACCACGCCATCGGTCAGCCGGGGCAAGGCAAGCCGGTCCATCACGACCGCCCGCTGGTCGTCGCCGACGGTCTGCCGGGGCGTCTGCTGGCCGCCGTCTCGGATACCCTGCAGCACGTCGAGTACCGCCTGCTGCTGCGCGGCAAGGGCGGCACCGCTGAAATGCTGATGCACCGGGCCGGCGCCTACCTGCGGACGCTGGAAACCCTGCTCGAACAGCCGCGCTACCTGATGATGGCGGTGATGGCGACTTTCGTGGTGATCCTCTGATGAACGGGCTGCGCGAAATCTTCTGGAACGAGCAGGCCGGCCTGCCGCTGCTGCTTTGTCTGCAGCTGCTGCCGCTGATCGGCGCGGCCGTCGTCTATGCCTTGAAGGAGCGGACCAGCGCCGTGCTGCTCGGCAAGGTCTTCGCGCTGGCCGAGCTGGGGCTGGCGATTTTTGTCGTCAGCCGGATCAATCCGCTGTCGCCGGCGCTGCAGCTGGCCGAACGCTTTACGCCGCTGGCCTACCATGTCGCCGTTGATGGCCTCAGCCTGCTCTTTGTGTTGTCTACGGCATTGCTGACCCTGTTGATGACGCTGTACGGGATGAGCCGCGGCATGATCTCGCCGGGCCGGCTGTTTGCCGTGCTGTTGCTGGCCGAGGCCGGGCTGATCGGGATGCTGGTCACGGTCAATGTGGCGTGGTTCGCCGCCTTTTCGGCGCTGGAGTTGTGGTCGGTTGTTTACTTGCTGCGCCGCTGGGCTTCGTCGCGCGCCGAAATCCAGGCGCTGGCCCGCTTCGTCCAGTATCAGGCCTTTGGCTGGGCGCTGTTCGCGGCCGGCTGTCTGGTGCTCGGCTGGGGGCATGCCGAGGCGACCGGCGGGCGCTGGAGTTTCGATCTGTTCGACTTGGCCGGTGTCATTCCGGTCGGCAAGTTCCAGACGGCGGCCTTCTACCTGCTGTTCTACGGACTTGCCGTGCGCACGCCGCTCTTCCCGCTGCATGGCTGGCTACCCAACATGGCGCAGCACGGCCTGATCGCCGTTGCCCCGGCGCTGATGGTTGGGGTCAAGGTCGGCATCTACGGCATGCTGCGCTTCGTGCTGCCGCTGACGCCGGGGGCGGTCCAGACCTGGCAGCCCTACGTCGTCGGCTTCGCCATGGCCGGTGTCTTCTTCACGGCGGCGCTCGCCTTCCAGCAAAGCAACCTGCGCCGGCTGCTCGCCTTTGCCGTGGTCAGTCACACCAGTCTGCTGGTCATTGGCCTGTTCAGCCTGCACGAGTCGGGCATCCAGGGCGCCATGCTGCTGGCCGCCAACTTTGGGCTGGCGGTAACCGGCATGTGGTTCATCGTCGGCTTCGTCTTCCGCCGCACCGGGACGACCGAACTGCACGAACTGTCCGGCCTTTTCGAGCGCATTCCCTTCCTCGCCATCGCCTTCCTGATCTTCGGCCTGGCCATTGTCGGCATGCCCGGCACGCCCGGATTCGATGCCGCGCACCTGATCCTCGAGGCGTCGATCGACAAGTTCGGTGCGCTGCCCACGGTGGCGACAGCGCTCGGTAACGTCGCGGCGGCCGGCTTCCTGCTCTGGGCTTTTCAGCGGGCTTTCCTGTCGCAGGCGAAGGAGGGCGGCCACGACGTCGACAAGACGCTCCCCATGGAATACGTCGTCTGCGGCATCGCGCTGGCCGCCATGCTCGCCATCGGCTTTTTCACCGAGCCCTGGCTGTACCTGACCGAAACGGCCAGCCAGGCCGCCGCTGCGAGGTTCGCGCGATGAGCCCGCCGCTGCTCTCGACGCTGATCTTTCTGCCGCTGGCCGGCGCCGTGCTGCTCTGGCTGCTGCCGGCGCGGGCCGCCCGCCATGTCGTGGCGCTGGCCATGCTGGCTGCGCTGGTGCTGTCCACCGCCACGCTGTTCGCCTACGATCCGTCGGGCGAGCGCTTCCAGCTGGTCGAGCGGGCGGTGTGGATCGGCAGCCTGAATGTTCACTACCTGGTTGGCGTCGACGGCCTGTCGGTGCTTTTCCTGCCGGCCACGGCGCTGCTTTTTCTCGGTTCGCTGGTTGCCGGCTGGAACGCGGTGCGCCAGGCGCCGCGGCTTTACTACAGTCTGTTGCTGCTGCTCCAGACGGCGACGCTGGGCATCTTCTGCGCGCTGGATACGGCGCTGTTCTTCGTCTTCTGGGAGCTGACGCTGGTCCCGATCTACTTTCTGCTTGGCCGTTGGGGCGTCACCGCGGGCAGCGGGCCGGCGGCGACGCGCTATTTCCTGATCATGCTGGCCGGCGGCATCCCGCTGTTGCTGGCCATCGTCATCCTGGCCGCCAGCCAGCCGGTGCCGACCTTCGACCTGATGGCCCTGCTCGCCGCGCCGCTGCCGCGATCAACGCAGACGGCGGTCTTCCTGCTCTGCCTGCTCGGTTTCGGCGTCAAGGTGCCGCTGGTGCCGCTGCATACCTGGCTGCCGCAGTTTTCGCTGGCCGCGCCCGGTTCGCTGACGGCGCTGCTGGTCGGCCTCAAGCTCGGCGCCTTCGGCCTGATCCGGTTCGCCGTGCCGCTGGCGCCCCAGGCGGCGCTCGACCTGCACTGGCTGCTCGCCGGCCTGGGTACGGTGGCCATCCTCTACGGCGCGGTCGGCATGCTGGCCCAGAGCAATCTGCGCGTCGCGCTGGCCTACGCCAGCATCTGTCACGTCGGCTTGGCCGTGCTCGGGCTGGCGTCATTTACGGCGCAGGGCGCGCAGGGAGCGGTGTCTTTGTTGCTCAGCTTCTCGGTGGCGACCGGCGGCGCTTTCGTGCTGCTCGAATTCCTGCGCCAGCGCACCGGTTCGACGGATATCCACGCACTGGGCGGCGCGGCGAAGACGATGCCGATGCTGGCCACCGGTTTTCTGATCTGCGGGTTGGCTGGCGTCGGCATGCCCGGCACCAGCAGTTTTCCCGGCGAATTCATGCTCATCATCGCGGCCCTGCACAGCCATACCGGCGCCGGCATGGCGGCGCTGTTCGGGCTGGCCATCGCCGCCGGCAGCTTCCTGTCGCTCTACCGTCAGGCCTTCTTCGGCCCGGTCGAGCGGGAGACCGTCGCCCAGGCCAGCGACCTGCGGCCCCGCGAATGGCTGGTCATGGTCGCGATCATCGTGATGATCGTCGGCATCGGCGTTTATCCCGGGCCGTGGATCGAGATCGTCCGCCCGGCTTCGGAAGCCTGGGCGGCCGGCCTGGGGCGCTGACGCCGGGGAGTTGCCCGGCGCCGGCGGCGATCAACTGCGGATCAGGTGATCGAAGGCACTCAGCGAGGCCGTTGCGCCGGCCCCCATGGCGATGACGATCTGCTTGTAGGGCACGGTTGTGCAGTCGCCGGCCGCGAACACGCCAGGCACGGAGGTCTGGCCCTTGGCGTCGATCTCGATTTCGCCGAAGCGGCTCAGCTCCACCGTGCCTTTCAGCCAGTCGGTGTTGGGCAGCAGGCCGATCTGAACGAAGATGCCTTCGAGTTCGAGGTGTTTGACTTCGTCGCTCAGCCGGTCCTTGTAGGTCAGGCCGTTCACCTTCTGGCCGTCGCCGGTGACTTCGGTGGTCTGCGCCGACTTGATCACGGTGACGTTGGCCAGGCTGTTCAGCTTGTTCTGCAGTACGGCGTCGGCGCGCAAGGTGTCGGCGAATTCGAGCAGCGTGACGTGAGCGACCAGGCCGGCCAGGTCGATCGCCGCCTCGACGCCGGAGTTGCCGCCGCCGATCACCGCGACGCGCTTGCCCTTGAACAGCGGGCCGTCGCAGTGCGGGCAGAAGCAGACGCCCTTGGCCTTGTATTCCTGCTCGCCGGGCACGTTCATTTCGCGCCAGCGGGCGCCGGTGGCGAGGATGACCGACTTGCTCTTCAGCGTGGCGCCGTTCTCCAGCTGCACTTCGATCAGATCGCCCGGAATCAATTTTGCAGCGCGCTGCAGGTTCATCACATCGACGTCGTAATCCTTGACGTGCTGTTCCAGCGCGGCGACCAGCTTCGGCCCTTCGGTGTGGCTGACCGAGATGAAGTTCTCGATGCCCAGCGTGTCCATGACCTGACCGCCGAAGCGTTCGGCGACGATGCCAGTGCGGATGCCTTTGCGGGCCGCGTAGATGGCCGCCGCAGCGCCGGCAGGGCCGCCGCCGACGACGAGCACGTCGAAGGCGTCTTTTTTGGCGAGCTCTTCGGCGGCACGGGCGGCAGCGCCGGTGTCGACCTTGGCGAGGATTTCCTCGATCAGCATCCGGCCGGCGCCGAATTCGGCGCCATTCAGATAGGTGGTCGGCACGGCCATGATCTGGCGTTCATTGACCAAGTCCTGGAACATGCCGCCATCGATCATCGTGCTGGTCACGCCGGGATTGAGCACGGCCATCAGGTTCAGTGCCTGAACGACGTCGGGGCAGTTGTGGCAGGACAGCGAGATGAAGGTCTCGAAATTGAAGCTGCCGGGCAGGGCCTTGATGGCTTCAATGATGGCAGCGTCGACCTTCGGCGGATGGCCACCGGTCTGCAGCAGGGCAAGGACCAGCGAGGTGAATTCGTGGCCCATCGGGATGCCGGCGAAGTGGATGCGCGGCGCTTCGCCGGGCAAGCCGACGGCGAAAGAGGGACGAAGGGTGGCGGTACCGTCTTCGCGCAGGCTGACCTTGGTGGACAGGCTGGCGATGTCGGCGAGCAGGTCGCGCATTTCGCCGGCCTTGGCGCTGTCGTCGAGCGAGGCGACCAGTTCGATCGGGCGTTGCAGCTTTTCAAGGTAGGCCGTCAATTGGGCCTTGATGTTGGCGTCGAGCATATTATTTTCTCCCTGACTTCAATTTCACTGGTTTTTCCCGGCCAGGGACAAATGCTACGGTCGGCCGGAAAAAAGCACTGAAATCAAAATGGCTTGTCGTTGCCGGTTGCTGGTTGCGAGCAAATGAAACTGCTCGCAACCAGCAACCAATGGCTGGCGACTAGCCTTTAGATCTTGCCGACCAGGTCCAGCGACGGAGCCAGGGTCTTTTCGCCTTCGTGCCACTTGGCTGGGCAGACTTCGTTCGGGTGGGCGGCGACGTACTGGGCAGCCTTCAGCTTGCGCAGGGTTTCCGAGACGTCACGGGCGATGGCGTTGTCGTGCACTTCCATGGTCTTGATCACGCCGTCCGGATTGATCACGAAGGTGCCGCGCAGGGCCAGGCCGGCTTCGTCGATATGCACGTCGAAGGCGCGGGTCAGTGCGTGCGTGGGATCGCCGACCAGCGGGAACTGGGCCTTGCTGACGGCCGGCGAGGTTTCGTGCCAGACCTTGTGCGAGAAGTGGGTGTCGGTGGTGACGATGTACACCTCGGTGTTGGCCTTCTGGAATTCGGCGTAGTTGTTGGCGGCGTCCTCGATTTCGGTCGGGCAGTTGAAGGTAAAGGCGGCCGGCATGAAGATCACGACGGACCACTTGCCCTTCAGGCTGGCTTCGGTGACTTCGACGAACTTGCCGTTATGGAAAGCCTGGGCCTTGAACGGTTGAACCTGGGTGTTGATCAGCGACATGTTTATTCTCCTGAGTGGGTTGGGTGTTGAACACGGATTGGATATTAGGCGGCAGCTCTGAATTGATCCAATTGATTACTTCAATGCTATCGATTTGGTTTGGCTATCTGCCACCTGGCGGCGCAGGTAGTTACAAAGTATTAGTCATTGCAGTCTCATTGGGAGTAGTTCGGCACGTACTACGGTATGGGCTTGATTCAAATCAATGGAATAGCTACTTGGTCCGGCAAGATGGCCCCCCGTGGCAGTCGTGGACTGCCGATGCTTAGGAGGTCGAGTCGGATGAACATATCCAGCGCCATTTTGCACATCGCACCGCAGTGCCTCGATGAGGCGTGCCGCGCGTTGCTCACGATGCCCGGCGTGGAGATACATGCCCAGAGTCCCGAGGGGAAGGTGGTCGTCACTCTGGAGGATGACAACACGAATTCGGCTGCGGACAAATATGTAGCCCTGCATGGCATTCCCGGCGTCGCCTCGGTAGCCATGGTCTATCAATACAGCGACGACGAATCAGTAGATACCGAGGAGGTACAGGCGTGAAACTCAATCGACGCGATTTCATCAAGGCCAACGCAGCCGCAGCGGCCATTTCGGCAGCAGGCTTGTCTGCGCCGACCACCGCCCTTGCCCAAGGCAAGGACGAAATCCGCTGGGACAAGGCTGCCTGCCGCTTCTGCGGCACCGGTTGCGGCGTCCTGGTCGGTACCCAGGAGGGCCGCGTGGTGGCCACCCAGGGCGACCCGGATGCCCCGGTCAATCGTGGTCTGAACTGTATCAAGGGTTATTTCCTGTCCAAGATCATGTACGGCTCCGACCGCCTCAAGACGCCGCTGCTGCGCATGAAGGACGGCAAGTACGACAAGAACGGCGAGTTCACGCCGATCTCCTGGACCAAGGCATTCGACATCATGGAAGAGAAGGCCAAGGCAACCCTCAAGGAGAAGGGGCCGAATGGACTGGCCATGTTCGGTTCCGGCCAATGGACGGTCTGGGAAGGCTATGCCGCCGCCAAGCTGATGAAAGCCGGTTTCCGCACCAATAACCTCGACCCCAATGCCCGCCACTGCATGGCCTCGGCCGTCGCCGGCTTCATGCGCACCTTCGGCATCGACGAGCCGATGGGCTGCTACGACGACATCGAGCATGCCGACGCCTTCGTGTTGTGGGGCTCGAACATGGCCGAGATGCACCCGATCCTGTGGACGCGCATCACCGACCGCAAGCTGTCGAACAAGGGTGTCAAGGTCGCCGTGTTGTCGACCTTCGAGCACCGCTCCTATGAGCTGGCCGACATCCCGATGACCTTCGTGCCGCAGACCGACCTGGCGATCCTCAATTTCATCGCCAACTACATCATCCAGAACGGCAAGGTGAATCAGGACTTCGTCACCAAGAACATCAACTTTAAGAAGAGCGCCACCGACATCGGCTACGGCCTGCGTCCGACGCATGCCCTGGAAAAGGATGCGACCAGCAATGGTTATCCCGGCGCCGACGGCAAGCCGAAGGGCGATACCGGCAAGTCCGAGGCGATCACCTTCGACGAGTACAAGAAGTTCGTCTCCGAATACACCGCCGAAAAGGTTTCCAAGCTGTCCGGCGTCTCGGTCAAGGATCTGAACACCCTGGCCGAGCTCTATGCCGATCCGAAGGTCAAGGTCGTTTCTTTCTGGACCATGGGCTTCAATCAGCACACCCGTGGCACCTGGGCCAACAACCTCGTCTATAACATCCACCTGCTGACCGGCAAGATTTCCGAGCCGGGCAACAGCCCGTTCTCGCTGACCGGCCAGCCGTCCGCCTGCGGCACGGCGCGCGAAGTCGGCACCTTTGCCCACCGCCTGCCGGCCGACATGGTCGTCACCAACCCGGATCACCGCAAGCACACCGAAGAGCTATGGGGCCTGCCGGAAGGCACGATCCCCGACAAGATCGGCTTCCACGCCGTGGCGATGGCCCGCGCGTTGAAGGACGGCAAGGTCAATTTCTACTGGCAGCAGTGCAACAACAATATGCAGGCTGGCCCGAACATTAACGAAGAGCTCTATCCGGGCTGGCGCAAGCCGGAGAATTTCATCGTCGTTTCCGACCCGTATCCGACGGTGTCTGCGATGGCCGCCGATCTCATCCTGCCGACCGCCATGTGGGTCGAGAAGGAAGGCGCCTACGGCAATGCCGAACGCCGTACCCAGTTCTGGCGCCAGCAGGTCAAGGCGCCGGGCGAGGCCCGTTCGGACGTCTGGCAGGTCATGGAATTCGCCAAGCGCTTCAAGATGGAAGAAGTCTGGCCAGCCGAACTGCTTGCCAAGGCGCCAAAGCTGAAGGGCAAGACGATGTTCGACGCCCTGTTCGCCAACGGCGTGGTCAACAAATACAAAACCAGCGAAATGGCTGCCGGTTTTGACAATGACGAGTCCAAGCACTTCGGCTTCTACGTCCAGAAGGGCTTGTTCGAGGAATATGCGGCGTTCGGACGTGGTCACGGCCATGACCTGGCTCCGTTCGAGACTTACCATCAGGCCCGCGGCCTGCGCTGGCCCGTCGTTGGCGGCAAGGAAACGCTGTGGCGCTTCCGCGAAGGCTACGACCCCTACGTCAAGAAGGGTGAGGGCGTGAAGTTCTACGGCCACAAGGATGGCAAGGCTGTGATTTTCGCGTTGCCTTACCAGCCGGCCGCCGAGTCGCCGGACAAGGAATTCGACCTCTGGCTGAGTACCGGACGCGTGCTTGAGCACTGGCATACCGGCACGATGACGCGTCGTGTTCCCGAGCTGTACAAGTCCTTCCCGGACGCCGTGCTGTTCATGCATCCGGACGACGCCAAGGCGCGTGGCCTGCAGCGTGGCATGGAGGTCAAGGTCGCTTCCCGGCGTGGCGAAATCACGCTGCGCGTCGAAACACGGGGCCGCAACAAGCCGCCGCGCGGGCTCGTCTTCGTGCCTTTCTTCGACGCCGGTCGCCTGGTCAACAAGCTGACGCTCGACGCGACCTGCCCGATTTCCAAGGAAACGGACTACAAGAAATGTGCAGTCAAGGTGACCCGGGCCTGATCCGGTCAACGAAAAAATAATCGAAAAAGCGGCCGGCGGTTCTCCCCGGCCGTTCATCGGAGGTAAATGATATGAGATTGATCACTGCACTGGCCTTGGCCGCAGGCATGCTCCTGGGGGGAGTTGGCGGCGTCGGCGCGCAGGAAAAGGTGAATGAAATCGGGAACGTCTCGATCGAGGGAAATTCCAAGGTCGACATGTTCCGTCCCGAAAAGGACAAGGAGAGCATTCCCCGTAACTTCCAGAAGCAGCCGCCGCTGATCCCGCACAGCGTCAAGGGCTACAACATCACGCAGAACTTCAACAAGTGCATGGACTGCCACTCCAAGGAACGCGCCGAGGAAACCGGCGCGACCAAGGTCGCCAAGTCGCACTATCTCGACCGGGAAGACAAGAAGCTGGGCAACATCTCGCCCCGTCGCTATTTCTGCATGCAGTGCCACGTACCGCAGTTCGATGCCAAACCGCTGGTCGAAAACACCTATAAACCGGCTGCCAAGAAGGGGGAATGATGAGTCTCGAAAAATATTTGCCCGCCTGGGTCAAGCGCATCGGTCTGGTTTCGGCCCTGCTGCTGTTTGTTGCCGGTATCGTCTTCTGGGGCGGCTTCAACTGGGCCCTTGAGGCAACCAACAAGGAATCCTTCTGTATTTCCTGTCACGAGATGGAAGAGAACGTCTTCAAGGAATATCAGAACACCATTCACTACACCAATCGGACCGGCGTTCGCGCGACCTGCCCGGATTGTCACGTGCCCAAGGAATGGGGCCCGAAGATGATCCGCAAGATCCAGGCTTCCAACGAAGTGCTGCACAAGATTCTTGGCACGATCGATACGCCAGAGAAGTTCAACGCCAAGCGCGGTCAGCTGGCTCAGAACGAATGGAAACGGATGAAGGCCAACGACTCGCAGGAGTGCCGCAACTGCCACCGTTACGACTACATGGACTACACGGAGCAGGGCAATCGGGCGGCTCGCATGCATCCGCAGGCATTTACCGAAGGCAAGACCTGTATCGACTGCCACAAGGGTATTGCCCACCAGTTGCCGGCCATCGATCAGCATATCGGCAAGCAGAACGAAGGTGCAGTCGCCATTTCGCATGGCGAAAAACCGGCAGAGCCAGCCGAGGCTGCCGAGAAGAAATAATCGCATCCTCGCAGCATGAAGATTGCCCCGGCCCATGGCCGGGGTTGTCTTTTGCAGGGCAAATGCTACGGTCGACGTCTGAAAATTACAAAAATTCACGGACCGGGCGGCCATAAAGCCCCACTGGGCCAACACTTATTCAAAAAGGTATGCTACTTTTACCGTGCTGCCGTTCCAACGGCCAGTTTTCTTAATCTTAAACAAGTAACAGGAGGCACTTAGATGAATAAATCCGAGCTGGTCGAAGTTGCTGCAAAAGAAGCTGGTATCACCAAGGCTGCTGCCGATAAGGCGCTGACTGCCATTATCGGCGCGGTGGTCAAGACCGTCACCAAGGGAGAGTCGGTTACTCTCGTCGGTTTCGGTACTTTCAAGTCCGCCAAGCGCGCAGCGCGCACCGGCAAGAATCCCAAGACCGGCGCCACGCTCAAGATTCCCGCAACCACGGTGCCGAAGTTCACCGCAGGTACGGCTTTCAAGGCATCGGTTGCCGCCAAGAAGAGCGCTGCCAAGAAAAAATAATCCGGTAACACGGAATGCGGGGTTTGCCATCGTGGTGACCCCCGCTTTTTAATTTCCCAATGAACGATTCCAATCCCGAAAATCCTCCCGAAAATATCCCTGCAGCCGCACCGCAGGTAGATACCCGTCGCCGCCTGCGCGAACTCCTGTCCGTGCCTGAGCGCGATCGAACCGACGAACAATGGGACGAAATCATCGAGCTCGAAATTCAGCTCGCTCCGGGTAACCGTATCTCCGGCAATGAATCCCACGGTGGCGGCAGTCAAGGCCGCAACCCCATGTCGCACGGCAAGCCTGGTGGCGGGGCCGGTGGTGGTGGCGGAGGTGTTGGTGGGCAACAGAAGAAGCATCGCCCGCGCACCAACAACAATCGTCGGCCGCGCCCGAACAAGCCGCAGTCCGGTGGCGGCAATCCAGCCTGAGTGGTTTGTTTCAAAGCCCTGAAGCGGCATAATTGCCGTCATGCAGCAGTTTGACCTGATCATTGTCGGCGGTGGCCTGGCCGGCGCCAGTCTCGCTTTGGCTTTGCGCGAGACGCGCCTGCGCATCGCGCTGGTGGAGAGCCACTCGCCGAGCAGGCCTGAAGGTTGGGATGCACGTATCTATGCGATCAGTCCGGCCAATGCTGCATTCCTGCAGTCCATAGGCGCGTGGCGGCATTTCGAAAGCGCCCGCATGGCGCCGATTCGTGCCATGCAAATTCATGGTGATGGCAGCGGTCGGCTCGATTTCTCCGCCTTTGAGACAGGTGTTTCCGAACTGGGCTGGATTGTCGAGTCCTCCCTGATGGCTTGCGAGTTCTGGGAAAGCGCCAAGCGGCAGGCCAATCTGACGCTTTTCTGTCCGGCATGCCCGGAGGGGCTGGAATTCCGCCATGACGCTGCAGTGCTCCGCTTGCGCGACGGTACCGTGCTCTCCTCGCGCCTGCTGGTCGGTGCCGATGGCCGGGATTCTTGGGTTCGTCAGTCGGCCGGGTTGGCCGCCATCAATACGCCGTACGGCGAGAAGGGCGTGGTCGCCAACTTTTCGACTGAAAAGGCGCATCTCAATACGGCCTACCAGTGGTTCCGAGACGATGGTGTTCTGGCTTACCTGCCGCTTCCCGGCAACCAAATCTCCATTGTGTGGTCCACGCCGGATGATCATGCCGATACCCTTTGTGAGCTGTCGCCGGCATTGTTGGCCGAGCGTGTGGCTGAGGCTGGTTCATTCACCCTCGGACGGCTTGAGCTACTGACGCCCCCGGCGGCGTTTCCCTTGCGATTGATGCGCGTGCCGCAGACGGTTGCGCCCCGCCTGGCACTGGTTGGAGATGCGGCGCATGGCATTCATCCCTTGTCCGGACACGGTATCAACCTTGGTTTTCAGGACGCACGCGAACTGGCCTGTCTGCTGGCCGCAACGCAACCCTGGCAAGATATCGGCGAGCAGCGTTTGTTGCAGCGCTACCAGCGCGCTCGCCGCGAAGAAACGTTGTTGATGCAGACCGCCACTGATGGCTTGCGCCGGCTGTTCAAGAACTCGTCGCCGGGATTGCGCCCATTGCGCAATTTTGGCCTGGGCCTGACAAATGGCCTGCCTGTTTTAAAGAATGCCCTGGTGCGCTATGCGCTTGGCGCACTATAGGAGAATCGCATGTTGAAGCAGTTGTTTCCGATGCTACTGGCCGCTTCCTGCACGTCCATGGCTGTTGCCGACGAGGCCGAAATCAAGAAGGCCATGGAGGCCAAGCTCGGCACCAAGGTTGAGAGCGTAACCAAGTCGGGCTACCTGGGGCTTTACGAGGTCTATGCCGATGGTCAGCTTTTGTATACGGATGAAAAGCTGACTGCGATTGTGGTGGGGGCACAGTTGATCGATGCCAAGACCATGAAGAACGTTACTGACGAGCGCATGAAGAAGCTGACTGCGATCAAGTTCAGTGAATTGCCTCTGGAGCGTGCCATCAAGCAGGTGCGCGGCGATGGCAAGCGGGTCATGGCAACGTTCGAGGATCCGAACTGCGGTTATTGCAAGCGCCTGGCAAAGGATCTTCAAAAGCTCGAGAACGTCACGGTCTACACGTTCCTGCTGCCGATCCTCTCCGAGGATTCTGTTCGAAAATCCAAGCAGATTTGGTGCTCCGCTGATCGTGCCAAGGCGTGGAACGACTGGATGATTGACGGTAAGGCGCCGGCCGGGCGCGAAGATTGCGACACCTCGGCGGTGACCAAGAACCAGGAATTTGGCCGCAAGCTGAATATCTCGGGGACCCCGACCATGTTCTTCAGCGATGGCGAACGCGTTCCCGGCGCGATGCCGCTGGCTCGCATCGAACAGAAGCTGGGCGCCGCCAGATAAAGGTCGGTGGGGGCTTCCGCTGACGTCCTCTTGTGATTAAATCATTCCGGAGGCATGATTGTCCGATGGACAAGCGTGCCTCCGGAACTTTCTTTTGTCGTGCCTTCGAGCCGCGGATGCGTTTGGTCCTGTTTTTTGGACTGACCTGGCTGGGGGGGGCGGCTTTGCTCGCTTTCCTGCTTTATGACGGCTATCGTGCTGCCGAGCGCAAGGCGGAGTCGGATGCGCTGGCTGCCGCCGGGTTGCTGGAGGCGCGTCTGGTCACAACGCTGAGGCGTGTTCAGGGAGACCTTGAACACCTGGTCGAATCCCTTCCTGCGGATGCCTTCAAAAGCGGTGCCATAGCACGTTTTCGCGAGCAGATTGTCCGTGAACTGGATTTGCACGTGCGTGGCTTTGCCGAGGTGACCGGCTTGCGTGTCCTCGACCCGACGGGCAGCCCGCTCTATGTGGGTGGTTGGTCAACTCAATCTGCCGGTGCCCTCGATCAGGACTGCGTGAAAGCATTGTTGGCCGGGGGGGGGCGCGGGCTCCATTTTTCCGAAGTCAATGTCGATGGTCGCTCCGGGCGCTCGACGATGGCGCTTGCGCTGCCGGTGCCAGATGCAGCGGTGGGGGCCAGGGGGCTGGTTGTTGCGCTGCTCGATCTCGGGGTGTTGGCGCGAATGGCTGATGGCATCAATGTCGGTACGGGCGGTGTCGTTTCGGTTCGTCGCATCGAGGATGGCCGTCTCGTCCTGCGCCGCCCGGCCGTGGCGGATCTGGTCAATCAGCCGCTCAAGGACAATCCCCTGCATGCGCGGGCAGTCGATGGCGGGGGGAAGGGAACCTATCGTTTTCTGGCGACAATTGACGGCGTTGAGCGAGTGTATGGTTTTCAGCGTATCGGCGATTACCCGCTCTACGTTACGACCGGAATTGCAACGGCCGATTACCTGTCCGATTGGCGGCAGACGCTTTTCATGGCACTGGCTTCTGCCGCGCTGCTTTTCCTGGCGTTGTCGCTGGTCCTGATTCGCCTGCTGCGCGCCGGAGAAAAAGAGAGCGCGACGTCCGGCAAATTGATCGAGAGCGAGGCGCGCTACCGGATGCTCGCCGAGAATAGCCACGATGTGATCTGGACGCTCGATATTCCAAGTCGTTGCTACACCTATGTCAGTCCTTCGGTGACGGATATGTGTGGCTATCTGCCGGAGGAGGTCGTCGGGCAGCCGCTGGAGGCGACATTGACTCCGGAGTCGGCGGGGCGCGTCGTGCGCGAGGTCGATCAGCGGCTGCGCCGCATTGCTGCTGGCGACAAGTCGGCTGGCGTGGTCGTCAGCGAACTTGAGCAGCGTTGCAAGGACGGCAATGTCATTTCAACCGAAGTGGTGTCCAGTTACCTGCTCGATGCCGAAGGGGTGCCGCATACCATCCTGGGAATCACCCGCAACGTCAGTGAGCGCAAGGCGGCCGAGACTGCGTTGCGCGAAACCAACCGGCAGTTGCATGCCCGGATTGAGGAAATCGGGCGTTTGCAGGTGGCGCTACAGGAACTGGCCGTGCGTGACAGCCTGACTGGCTTATACAACCGGCGCTATCTCGACGAAACACTTGAGCGTGAGGTTTCTCGAGCTCGTCGCGAAGGAAATCCACTCTCGCTGGTGATGCTCGATATCGATCATTTCAAGAAGGTCAACGATACCTACGGGCACCAGGTTGGCGACGAGGGGCTGCGCATGCTGGCGGCCACGCTTTTGGCCGACATTCGTGCCGAGGATGTGGCCTGCCGCTACGGCGGCGAGGAATTCCTGATCCTTTTGCCGAACATGCCGCTGGAGACCGCCATGATGCGGGCCGAGGCTTGGCGGGTGGCTGTCGAGGGGCTTTGTGTCGCGCTCGGGAATTTCCGTATCACCTTTACCATTTCACTCGGGGTGGCTGCTTACCCCGAGCACGGCAAGACGCCGGATGACCTGACCCGTTGTGCGGATCAGGCGCTCTACCGCGCCAAGAACGAAGGGCGCAACAGGGTTTCCGTCTTTTCCGCCTGATCGGCGGTTACCGGCCCTGGGCCGGATGGGTGGGATTTCTGCCCAAGCATTCCACTTTCTACCACGGCGGCATGCTGTTGGTCAGCCGTAAACAAAACCTGATGTGATGTATGTCGCTAAGCCGCGATTTTTCTACGTTGTGCCTTGGCTCGTAATTATTTCTAAAAATAAAAATATGAGATGGGCTGCGTCACACCTTCAGGTTCGCTTTAAATAAAATCTGAGATGATGCACCTGTGATGAAGGGTTTCAGATTTCATGCGTACCAGGCGTCGATTTGTCATATGCTCGCATTCTGTTCAGTATCTTGATTGCTTCTTCCAAATTACCGTTCTTGCTAAGTCTGTGATAGGTGTTTTGCACAATCGGAAAGTTTAGATTTCCGAACGTCAGTTTTCGCCAAGGGCAGCCGGTTCCAAGTTTGAGCAAGATGAGGTTAATAATTTCGCGCATCTCATATTTGATACTTTTCCCGCGTGTGACGATTGTCGAAATTGCGAGCCACTCATCGTCAGTCAGCGTCCATAAATTTCCGCGAGGAAGCAATTCCGTTTTGCCTGGCGTTATTTGTGCGTTTTGGTGTAACTCGATTTTTTGTGTGTGGTTGTGCGCAAAAGGATAAGGTTTCTCATCCGTCTCAATGGTCCATAGGAGCAGTTCAGTTGCTAAATTTACGTTCTCATGTTTTACGCTTGTTATGGTGAGTGTGAGAGAGGCCTCTGGCAAAACAATATCTAAGTGACCGCTAACGGCTGATTGGTAGACACTCGCCCACATATTGTTTGCACTCGGAAAGCAACTCATCCATGAGTAAACGGCTGTGAACCAGGTGGGTAGTTTGTGGTTGTGACTGTTGAACAAACTCCTAATCGGCTGAACGATTCCCAGATTTGGCTTGTCGTTTCCTAGTATTGGTGTGCAAAAAGATTCTAACCCTTGAGGTTTGAACAGAAAGTGATGAATTTTTTCCAAGGGGCGCATCATGGATTGGATAAATGCGCTGGCAGGAATGAGGTAGGTTTCAGTGCCAACATCCACGCTGAAAATACCCTGGCAGTCTTTGGGTTTTACCCCTTGAATACCCAACTTCTCCCAAAACATGCGACCGCTCTCGCGCTTCCAATGGGCACAACTTGTTTTTAACAGAGTCGTTGTGCCTCCGGTGAATGTGGGTTTTTGCCACAATTCCGTGGTCTTGCGTAGCTCTCGCCCTGTTTTCGGCGTGATTGTTTCCAACACAAGCCCCGAGGAACATCGTGCGACGCCTTCAATCCAAAACATGACAAATCTATCTTATTGGGTTATACGATGGAAAAGCTAACAGGCGTTTGTAAAAACCTGCTTTATGAGATATACGAAAGCGTTAACTGCTAGTAATTAGTTCACAGGGAAAGTTCAAGCTGTATGCCTGTACGGAATTTTTCCAGGTGACGATTTGAAATAAGTGTCAGGATGCGCGATGTCGTTGATGGCAGATGTCGAGTTGTGCTTCCACCGCAACCAGCAAAGTGCACAAACCCGGGGTCAAAGACCTGGCGCCAGCCTTTGGTCATTGGATTTGCGTTCTGCAAGGCTCGTCGCCCGTTGAGTGCGCGATGCGACATTTGGCTAACTTGGTGTAATAGGCTGTGCGCAATTGGGAAGCGCAAAGTGGCGCCAGACAATTCATGTGGAAGTATCTGGTCCATCCAGAAGGTGACCATTTTCTTGATTGGCATGCTTGGATACGGGGCAGGCCATTGCACAAGTGGCATACCGTGCAGATGGCAGGTGCAAACGCCAGGTAGAAGATGGCTACGGTGCCAGTAGCTCTCGCCAAATTTCCCGAGTTCAAAGTGAACGCATGCTTCGCACCACCGAATTCCTACTTTCCCGATGGGATTAGAAAGTTCTGGTATCCGGCCGCTAGTCAAGTCAATGGTAAATCTTCGACTTTCCTCAGGCGGCAACGCGGCGGTGCCATAGGGTACGAGCGTGTGTTCGTGAAGAATATGTCGGGGTGTGCAGCCAACTAGTTCCGCAACATGGGGTATCAAATTTCCGATAGATGTAAGCGGGGCGGGGGGCAAGTTGAAGTACCAGCGTACAAAATCTGGGGAACTTAAACCAATTCTTCGCACCGTCCGGATAAGCAGGCTGCAAATTTCCTCATCGGGGTAAGGGTCTGCCTGGAAATACCCGCTCATGGGATTAGATGGTTAAAAGGGCGTCGACGTCGGTAAGCATGTTTAGGATTTTCAGGCGCTCAAGCACAGTCGTTCCTGCGTGCGTTGGTAACAAGGCGTTGCGGTAGTCGCCGGGCGGGTAACAGAGAGGCTCGGCTTCCTTTTTTGATTTTTGTTTCGCTATTGCCTTGCCAGATGTGGCGTGCTGAAGTGCTTTCCTAACGCCATTCAAAACGTTGCTTGAGTCAGCTACCTGTGTTGCCAATTCTTGCGCTTCTGGCAGGTCGAACCCAACGGAAGTGAGTGCATCAACTACCGTTGGAACAAACAGAGGATTCGAGCCGTTGATGCTTGCTCCACGAACTTTGCGTCCGGAGAACTTTGCTCCAACGCCGGCGAGCAACTTATCAAGGCCAGTGGGGGCAATGTCACGGTAGGTAACCAATGCCTCGACATCGTCACGACGAATGGCTTCAATCATGGGCATGACCAAGGCTAATTCGTTCTGCGCAACACTCTCAATGAGTGCGCCGGTTATGGTTTCTGTGCCATCGTAGATTGCCCGGGCTTGGGCGATGGCAAAAAGCTTAATGGCAATGTCGGCCACGCCCTGTGTGTGATGGAACATCAGCTTGGAAAGATGGGGGGACAATGGAGTGGATTGCTTCACCCATTGAAAGTGCCACAGCACACTCAGGAAATCATCCCATTCTCCAGGTTTCTCCTCCGTGCCTTCAAGCAGCGGGCCCCAGTAGCTTGAAGCGATGCCGATGGAGCGACGGGCTTGACGGAAGTCTTGTGAAAGGAGGCTCTGCGCCTTATTTGTGCCGACAAACAGAATTGGGACGCCAAGTTCGTTGGAGGCCGAGACAAGCAGGGTCATTAACGCGTCGTGGTTCTTGGGGGAGTTCTCGAGGTTTTGAAGTTCATCTACGACGAGGAGGCCCACCGCATGCATATGCAAAACTCGAGCAGCGTGGTTCATTAGAGTTTCTGCGCCCGAGCGTTCCTTGCCGTACTGTTTCCCGTAGTTTGCGTCAGGCAACAACAGGTCCATCTTTCGAAAAATTGATTCCGCGAGCCCTTTGACGCTGGCTCCGTCGTAGGGCATTTCGATGTGCAGATATGGGACCTGATAGATATTGTGCTTCGAGTGAAATATCACCGCGGGCACTCGGTGGAGTATGCGTTGAATGGTGGTTGTCTTGCCCATTCCGGGAATTCCTATCAGGGCACCAGAAAGCTGCGCGGTTAGCTGGATGAGCGATGTATCGAAGGTCTTGCCAGCTTTTTGTTGCTCATAAAGTTTAGTAAAAACTCGCTGCGATTCGACGCTACGGGGGGCGCGACCGACATACCCTTGGCGCATCAAGGTGTCGATGTGCTGAGCGAGACGCAGATGCCTGTCCATCGGGACCATGAAGCTAGAGAGCTGGGCAAGCATCTGTAGCCTCTCCGATTGGGTCCAATCTCTTTGTGTGGCGTCGAATTCGGGCACGCTGAACAAGGATTCGATTAGAGCATCGTCCTCGAGAGGGGAAGGCAGGGCTTCGATGAGGGGGTTGCCACGATACTGAGGAACTCGTTGCGGCGTATAAAGCGCCTCAACAGCAAACGAAGGATTTTTGCTGTTATATGCCATTTAGAAGCTCCATGTATTTCTGCTGCCGTGATTTGTCAGAATTGCTCGGCGTCGTATCAACCGACGGAGTGCCAGGTCTTCCCGTAGGCATCGGAATTACTGTTGCAGATGCTTCGCCTTGTATTGGTGTCGGTCGCATCGATTCTTGCCGCTCGTGACGACGAGCATCTTCTCTTGCATCCTTGGTGTCCTTTTTTCGCGCCGACCTAGACTTACCCTTGGTTGCCTTTTCCATTTCGGATGTTCCGTACCTGACCGTAGCGGCGATGCTTTGATGGAAGTCTGCCTTCATCTGACGAGTGAGTTGCTCGCCTTGGTGGTTGAGTTGCCGCTTTAGGAAGCCCAATGCCTCGACTTCACGATGGCTCAAACCGCGAAAATGTGAACACTTGTCCAGTAGATGCGCTTCGAAGTAGAGGTCGTTGTTGCCTTTGTCGTGAATATAGATGGTGTCTACCAAACGCAAGTCGTATGACGCCTGAACGGTAAATCGGCTGTGGCCGGCTGCCACAAACCAGCCATAGTCCATTGCTTCTTGAGCCCCGTAGAAACAGTCCCCGAGTTGGATGCCTTCGCGAGTGACAGTAACCTCAGTCTTGGGTAGCAGGGCGAGACGTACCTCTTCTTCTGTATAAGTGGAGAGGAGGCCTGCCCGGTCTTGAATCTCGGTGTTCCATATGTTGATTGGCGTCGGCTGCATGCCCTGAAGTACATATTGTGGCGCCAGCGGGTAGTTCGGCATTGGCGATTTGTTGTGTGCGATGATGATTTCTAGGATGATTTTTCGGAATTCAGCAAGCGTGTGTTGTGCATCTTGGCTGTAATCTCGGCGCTGCCGCTTGCCGAAATCCTCTGGTGGGACGTAACCGGGGATGACACCGCGTAAGGCGCGTTGCGTTTGCTTGAATCCGCATTCGACATGTGGTTTCCAGTCCCCACGGCCTTTAGGCAGATTCGTGATAATTAGGTCAAGGCCATCAGCAATCTTGGTGCTTTCGTTTCCAAGCATTTCTGGTCCTCGGTCGCCTAGAAATTCTTTTGGCATGACGCCGTGCGCGGGCCAATCTTCTGGGGAGTAGCTCACGCCATAGCGTTTGCAGAGAGCTTCCTTGTTCTCTGCAATGGATAGAATTGCTTGCAATGCTCCCAGCCAAGACGCTTCCTCAAGTCCGACGTAGTAGCCTATTACTAGATTGCTTTTGCGGTCGCGTATCATGTAGAGGCAGGGTTTGCCGATAATTTTGGCGCGGTTGTCGTGGTGGACCAAGAGGAAATCTACGACTGTTGAGTCGATTTCATAGACATCGCCCACGGTAAATGTTGCGTGCCGTAGGCTTCCTAAAACTGCTCGGTGATTGAGCTCGAACTCGGTATCGCCCTTGCGAGAGCGCGTGACTAATTCAGCAGGCAAATGTTCGCGTGAATGTCTGCGGAATTGAGCCAGGCTGGGGCGCTCTCCGGGAAGATTCAAAATCAGTTGGCCTTCAGCATCAACGTAGCTGAAGTGTTTTTCGAGCAGCGCTTGGTATGTGTCGTCCAGTGTGACGAGTGCTCTGGTCAGGTACATTGATTTGATAATGTCTTGGATAAGAGCCAAGTCAGTAGTTGTTATCTGGTAAGTGGGGATTCCATATTTCGAAGGGCGTCCCCGGCCGGCGGTGGCACCCGCGACATTTCCGCTACGATGGAACTGCGGAGTGAGCGCCTGAGGATTTTGCCCATTGCGCCACCAGGAGCGCAGTTGCTTATAAATAGTTTGTGGGGAGCACTTGAGTTCCGCAGCGCGGGCCTGCACCATAGCCGAGCGCTTTGTAGGGTCATAGATGTCAGCCGTTGCAACCAGGGGCTGTATGTGTGCGTAGGCTGTGTCTCGTCGTTGTTTTGCGGCTTCTGACAGTTTCAGCGTTGCCACACTGCGTGGCCGTTCAACTTCGAAAAATTCGTTCGGGTCTTGAACGAGGTCGGCAGGTATGCTTTTGGGGAGTGCTTTGTCATCTCCCAAATTAAAAATCCAAACAGTCTGGCTAGATTTATCCATGTCGAGAACACGCCATCGACTGCCGGTAGATTTGTGCTCGAGCACTTGGTTTTTCCCAATCATGGCTATGCTCCGACAACGTGTAAGGTTGGAGCCTGAGCTACCCTGAACATGGCCATTGGTGTCGCAGGTAAGTCGGGTTGGTTCAAGTCCGTAAGTAATTTGCCTTCCCAAAGCAAGGCGCGGGCAACCAGGAGGCCGGTACCTGGTAGAGCGCCAATCCGTGCATCGAAGTTTGTACAAAACTGCGCCAGGCTGCCTTTGCCTGGCGTACGTGACAGTTCATAGGCCATTCGTCGTCCATGTTCTGCCATACATTCTGGGCGCTCAGCCCAGCCGTTATCGTCGAGTACAGCTCCGCGAAACCATGCGATGTTCCTGACCTTGTTTGCCGGAAGTTCGGAATCAATAACAAGACGATGTGGGACGCCAAGACTGTCGAAAAAAATTCGTTCAAGTTCCAGTTTTTCCACTACACGAAGGTTTTCGAGGTCTGAAGCCGTCTTGCAACTGAATGCTTCAAGGCTGGCGACTCCGTTACGGATGAATTTGACAAGGAAGTCATTTGTCATGACGGCATTTGTTCGCGTACCCGGGTATGCCGGATGTTTTATGCCAAGCTTGGCGGCGAAGGACATTGTTTCTTCGCGGGGTAGCGGAAACTGTTCGCGAATATCGGCGACGTCAGGGGAGAATTCGAGCAAGAGGAAGAACTGCCATTCCACATCGGAAAGCAACTCGTGGTGACGGCCACTCTTGTGACTGAACACCCGTCGGCTTTTTCCTCGCGACGAAAAGTCACTTACCCTAATCCAGGGTTTGTAGCTTGCACCAATTCCTTTGCCTCGCCCTTCTCGTTCGAATTGAGCGATTTTTTCTTCCGACCATTTTATTTTCGTCGCCATCCAGAGCCCCCTAGGCGAAGGGGGCGCAAAGCGACGGAGAGCTTTGGCCGGATGTGCTTGATGCTGAGCAACTATTGGTGGGGGATGTCAGCGAGCGAACGGGCGTTGTGAAGCCAGTTGATGGCTTTCCTGCCAACCGTGATGGTCGCAGAACTACAAGTCTAAGCGGTGTTCGTTTCAGCATTTCTACGCCTTTTTAGTCCGTTCACTAATAGGCGGCCCTGCCAAAACGCGGGCATTTTCAAAGACTTATTAAAAAATCAAACAGTTCAGTCCTGTTAAGGACGTCCATAGGTTACAAACAATCCTGTATCTTGGCAACTAAGTTGAGTCATGCCCTTTGAGGTTTGATAGGGCAACCAGGGAGAGGTCGGCAGACGCGCGCGATGGATACATGTGCGCCTCTTTTATGCGTTAGGGAGGCTCTACGATTGAGCGCCGGCAGCTGCCGGCCTGGCTGCCCGAAGTGAGGCTCCCTACGATTACTTCTTTGCTGCCTTTGGCGCTTCGTACCCGGGTGCAAGGTGAGCGTTGGTAGCGCCATATAGCGCCAATGAGTCTCGTAGCCAAAGCGCGAACTCAGGGCCTTTGAGCCGGTGGTCAGGAGAGCAGTCGACAGACCATAATCGTAGCAAGTAGCCAGCTTGCGCTGCACGCACCTTGAGACGCAAAACTCCATCAGGCATCTCATAGTCCAGCAGGACAGCCTCCGGGCGCTTGTAACCCGGGTGTCGCACGAGCTCCAACTCGATTATTCGGCTCCATTGGACATCTGACTCTAAGGTTTCTTCCCTGGCTATAGGGCTTTCGTGGAGGATGCTGGGGGAGTCCATCCGCGAGAGAACGAAATCGCGAAACTCTCGGTGCTTTCTGTCGAATGCTCGTACGTGCCAGCGAACTGAGTTGCTAACTAGGGCTAAAGGGACAATCTCTCTTTCGCTCCGACCACTTTCGACTGACGTGTAGGCGGCCTACCTTTTGTAGGTGATATGCTCCTTAAGCGAGTTGGCCTCGAATTCTATTGGACCGACCAACGCCAACCCAGCTTCTGGGCGCTTCAACTACTCATGGAAAACAAGTTGTAAGATACCCAATTTGGGTTTTTGGAGGCGTTCAATGAGATTTCGCTTCGCCCTAGCATGCTGCATCGCCTGGCATGTATCGGTAGTTATTTCGGAGGAGTCGGTCCTGTGCGTTCGCGGGAAATCTTTCGAACCAGGTAGGGAGTTCCTGCAGACCCGGCAGCTCAAATTCCGCGCGGACGGGCCGCTACTTGGCGAATTGGAGGCGGTGGTGGCCAGCCGCGCCGTGCGGGAAAAGCTTTGGCGGGATCTCAAGCCAGACGAAATACACGTGACTCCATTCGATCCTCAGCTTTGCGGGAACGAGCCCCGTGCCGAGATCGACGTTTATTTTACGCCAGAGGATCTTACGGCGATTCAAGCAGAACGTAGCCGAGGACCTAGTGATCAGCCGCGACTCAACGCAATTGCGCGCGAGTCATCCGGGCAGCTAGCTCCAATCAAAGCCCCTCCGGATGGAACGTCTCCAGAGGCGCGCCGGTATGACTGGATGCACATATACTATGCGACGACTCGCCAAGCCAGCGGAACGTCTACGACTAGCAGTGCGTTTGGATCTGCAAGAAGCGATTCACTAAGCTTTGGTGCAGTAGATGTTTCGATTCCCGCCGATCATCGATTGGCAAGGCTTGAGAGCCCATCGGTTCTGCGTTTGGAGTGGGACGCGGCCCCGCAACGACACGTCACGCTGGCTGAGACCTATACGTCGCTTACGAAAGCGACATGGAAGGCAGAGTTAGCTCTAAAAGCGAGTGCCTTCGACAAGGGCGGTGTACTGTTGTTTGTCCACGGCTTCAATAGCAGCTTCACCGAGGCCGCACAGCGCGCAGCACAACTGGCATATGACCTTGCCTTTCCTGGTCCAACCGTGTTGTTCAGTTGGCCGTCTGATGGCGATGTGCTCACCTATACCCGTGATGAGGAAAAGGCTAAGACGGCTTGGCGGCATATGGCTGATGTCCTCGATGATCTCACGCGCTTGGGCAAAGCGATCCCCGTCTATGTGATCGCCCACAGTATGGGTAATCGAATCCTCACGCAGGGCTTGGCCGAACTCTTGCGGCGGCGACCGGGCGCCGACCGGTCGTTTCGGCAAGTTATCCTTGCATCACCGGATATTGGTGTAGAAGAGTTCAGGCAGCGCTGGGTGAATGAACTCAATAGCGCCAATGGCCCCCGATTTACTCTGTATGCCTCTAAACAGGATATTCCAGTGGCGGTGTCTGCTTGGCTCCATGGCGAGCCGCGACTTGGCTCCGGGGGGCCAAACATTGCAGTTCTGCCGCCGCTTGAGTCAATTGACGCAAGTGCGATTACGAAGGAGTGGTTTGGGCTGTCACACAGCTATTTTGGTGACAACTCGACCGTAATGAGCGACCTGTTCTTGGTGATTCACCAAGGGTTGGGGGCAAGCCAGCGCCCGCGGCTGAAAAAGGTCCAGGGCAGCCAGGGCATGTACTGGCGGTTCAAAGAATGACACTCATTAGCTTGGCCAGGTCAGTACTGATCGCGGCAGGCTTGGCTAGTACGACGCATGTGTTCGCTGATGTATTTGCTGATCTAAAGACCCTAACCGAGCGGGCCAATCAGCTTTCTGACCAAGGCAAACATGTCGAGGCAATCGATCCCGCGGAACAGGCAGTAGCCGAAGCGGCGGTGCGGCTACCTCCGGGCGATCCTTGGACCGCCTACGCGCTGGAACTCACCGGTTACTTGTATTATAAAATTTACCGTTTTGACAAAGCCTTACCGCTTGTCAAGCGAGCAGTTGAGATCAATGAAAAGGCTCTGGGGAGGGATGCTGAAACCACGGGCCAAACGATAGGCACCCTTGCTCTCATCTATAGAAGCATGGGGCGATATGATGATGCGTTACCTCTTGCTAAGAGTGCGTTGACGATCTACGAAAAGGCCGTGGGCCCACAAGATGCGAAAACCGCCACTGCTATGGCCGGCTTGGCTCTGTCGTATATAGGCATGGGCCGTTACGACGAGGCGCTGCCGATTTACACTCGGGCATTGGCGATCAGGGAAGAGGTACTAGGTCCAGAGCATAAGAGCACAGCGGATAGCCTGACCGGGATTTCTGCCTTGTACCGGCGAATGGGGCGCTATGAGGACGCCTTGTCGCTGTCTAAACGGGCATTGACTATTCGAGAAAACGCCCCGGTGCCTGACGATATAGCTACGGCCAATAGCCAAAACGAACTCGGGTCTGTTTACATTAAATTGGAACGCTACGAAGACGCTATGCCGCTGTTTAAGCGGGCGCTGGCGATTCGAGAAAAAATTCTGGGGACAGAGGATCCTGCCACGGCTGAGAGCCTAAGCACCTTGGCCGTGCTGTACAGGGAGATTGGGCATTACGACGACGCCTTGCCGCTATTTCAGCGTGCCCTGACAATCGACGAGAAGGCCTTCGGTTCGGAACATCCGCGCGTCGCTGCTGACTTGGAGAGGTTAAGCTGGTTCTATTGGTCCTTGAACACTAGCGACAGGGCTTTGCACCTTGCCATCAGGGCGTTGGCAATCTGTGAAAAGGACTACCAACCCAATGACCCCAGAATAATTTCGCCCCTGACCGCCCTAGCTGCGGTGTACCTGGACTTGGGTCGCCCCAACGAGGCCTTGCCGCTGTTTGAACGTGCTCTGACGATTTCAGAAACAGTGTGGGGGGCCAATCATCGCGAAACGTCCTTGGCACTGGAGTGGCTCGGTGGATGGCACAAGGACATGGGCCATCATGACGAAGCACTATCGCTCTTCCTGCGGGCGCTCACGATCGACGAAAAGGCTTTGGGTCACAGCGATAGGCAAACTGCGACGCATATGTACTTATTGGCCAATCAGTACGGCGAACTGAAGCGATATGATATGGCATTGCCGCTGCTGCAGGAAGTGGTAAGAATTTCAGTGATGCCTGATATCAAGGGTTCACAAAGCTACCGCTCTAGAAGTGCAGTGTTGGCCCGCGCCTCGGCCAACCTGGCCTACGCGTTGCGGCAGCGTCAAGGCGAAGGGGATCTGGACGAAGCGATCTTCTACTACAAGCTTGCGGTCAATACGCGCCAGAATCAGCGCGCTGGCATGCGGGGCCTGGATAAGGCGATTCGTGAGTCCTTCACGCAATTTGTGTCAGACCCATATCGTGAGCTTGCCGACCTGCTGATCCAGCGCGGACGTGTCGCGGAAGCCGAGCGGGTACTGCTGTTGCTGAAGGAGTCGGATCTGGCCGAATATTTGCGTCGCAATAACGGCGATGGCTCGCAGCAGAAGGACCTGGTCTGGACGGCTGTGGAAGAAGGCTATCGCCAGGATCTGGACCGGGTGGCTGCACAGTGGCGGGATTTCGAGCAGCGCCGTCTTGCGGTCATGGATAAGGTCAAACACGGCCAAATCACCGAGAACAGCCCTGCAGTGATGGAGTTGGACGCGCAGCGAATTCAACTCGAGACACGAACCCGCAATATCATGAGCGATGCCTCAAGTCGCTTCGTTAAGGCCAGCCAGCAGACGAATGAGCAGCGCTTGCAAGCCTTCAACAATGCCCGCACCGAATTATCGACCAAGCTCTCCGAGCTACGGGAACGGGGCGATGGTGGTCTGCGCACCGCCGGTCTGGTACTGCTGCCCAGCGAGCGCATTCTGACGCTGATCGTCACGACCGAACAGGGCGCTGTGCCCCTAGTGAGCAAGATATCTGAAACCGAACTGAATGCGCTGATCAAGAGTCTGCGCAATGCCATCCTGGCCCGCCGGGACTACCAAGCACCGGCCGAAGCGCTGTATCGATACCTAATCGCACCAGCCGAGGTGCAACTGGGGGATAAGGCCGCAATTCAGCATTGGGCGATCCTGCCCTTCGGCAATCTGCGGGCCTTGCCCTTTGCGGCCTTGCGGCGCCCGGACGGGACGCACCTCATCGAGCACTATGCGGTGACGATGCTTACCGCCGACGGCACCGGCAAACTGGAAGGACTGGAGACGCCTACCCGTGAAACCTGGCGCGGCGTGGCCCTGGGTGCCTCCCAGGCCGATCCGGAGTTCGGCAACATCGCACTGCCAGGGGTGCGCCGGGAAGTTTGTGGCGTGATCCGCGACCAGGGTCGAGGGGACTGCAGCGCCAATGAGGGCTTTATCGGCGGGCAACGCTATCTCGATGCTGCCTTCACGCCCGAACTCCTGCAACACCTGCTTTCCCCCGCCAGTGGCGGCGCCAGTTTCCTGCATATCGCCACCCACTTCAAGGTCGAGAAATCGCTGCTGTTGGTCGGGGATGGAAGCAAACTGAATGTCGCACAGATTTTTGGTCGGAAAAGCGATGACCAAAAGCAGACGCCCCAGGAGGCGCCAGGGTGGACGCCGCACCTAGGCCAGTACGACCTGATTGTGCTATCAGCTTGCGACTCCGGGGTGAGCGAGGGGGCAGTCGAATCGCTTGGCGGGATGTTCCGCTCCAAGGGTGCCAAGGCAGTGCTTGCTACCCTATGGCCTGTGGCCGACGTGGGCGCCGCTCCGCTGATGATAGAGTTCTATCGCGTCCGGGGCGAAAAACGCGTCATGAGCAAAGCTGCCGCCCTCCAGGAGGCTCAACAGGCCCTGCTCAGAGGGAGCATCCAGGATGAGTCCGGCAAGGCTGACTTGAGACAGCCTTACTTCTGGGCACCTTACATACTTATGGGGAACTGGCTGTAATCAGTCACGCAATTCCAGAGGGACATTTGGCAGGCACTTGACCCCTGATGATTCCCCCGCACATCCGCGAGTCGATACGTTTCGTGATCGAGGAGTTTCATCTGCTGTGTTGCGTATTTTCCTGGCTGGCGATAGGCGCATTGCCGCCAGAGTTGTGACAATCGTCCAATGGCCGCTTTGGGCTGCGGACCCGACGTAGCCTAGTGTTGCTCCACGAAAATACAAATGGCCGGTCTGAATTCTCATCCGGCCATTTTTCATTGGAGAAGCCACCGGCGGCTTTGATCAACTACCTGCCGTTGGTCGGTCACGGTGTCGAAGGTCAGCAACGGGCACGAAGCGGAAATAGCTAGAGACCGAAGCGTGTTCGGTCCGTTCATCCAGATAAGATTGGCTGCTTCTGAAAACTAAGCAGCCATTTTTGTTTGAACTGGCCACCGGCCGCTTTGGCCGAGGTGCCGCCTGTTGCTGCTGGCATGAGGCAGAAAATCGGCCTTTGCAGACATTCAGCTGGCGCCGCAAGAGCGGCCGGTAACTGCCGCTCAGCAGCCCTTGTGCTAGCGCAGCTTTCTCTCGCAATGCTTACTGGATAAAACTGGCCAGGTGCAGCCATTGAAAGAATTGGGCTGGGTGTCCGCTCCAGCTTGCTTCCCTCTGGTTAGTTTCGGGCACAGACTACCGCTGCAAAGCCGGAGCCGTCATGATGGAGTCTTTGACGTTCTGCGGCCCAGCCGCTCGTGGAGACGATGCAAATGAGCACAGAGAAGACCACCAAACGCACGGTAGGCGGCAGCGCCGCGGAGCGGGGGTTGGACTTCCAGGCGCGCATAAGCGCGATCGTGATGGCCCATCTGCTGGCCGAACGGCCCATCGGGTGGCTGGAAGGAGTGTTGGACGACACGCCGCTGGAGCTGGACGCCGAAACTGGTGGTCCCGGCGACGATATTGGCTTCGTCGGCAGGGACGGCAAACAGGTGGAGCTGCAAGCCAAACGTGGGCTGCAACGCGGCAGTGACCTCTGGGATGCGCTGCTGGCCCTTGCCTTTGGCATCTCTGCAGGCAGAATCAACGCCGGCGTTCTTGCAGTGTGCCCGAACAGCAGCGCCACGATCCGGGAGACGTTAGCCGAAGACATCGCCCGGCTGGGCATGGGACGGTCCGATGGGCTACGCGAGATCGGGCGGGATTGGGCTGAACGGTTGTCGGCGGCGTCATTAGATGCGAGCCTAGTGTGTCGGCGCCTTCGCATCGTTGTGATCAGCGCAGTCGAAGGAAGCCGCGATGCCGAGGCCACTGCCACTGAACGGCTTAGCCGCGTCATCCAAGATCCGCAATCTGCCTGGCCAGTGCTCATTGAATGCGGCCGGCGGCTAATTCGCGTACGAGGAAGGGCGATACCGGAGGATATTTACCGGGATTTGTCGCTCGCCCGTATCGCGCTCAAGACGAACGATATCGGCACCCGCGTGCAGTTACTCGCAGCCATCCGCGAGTGGCTACACCGTATCTACGCCAGCACGACCGTTCTCGGCGTGCGGGACACCGTCCCGTTCGAGGCCTGCTGGCTAGAACTCGACGTTCAAGTGTTGAATGAAGGGCTGGCTGTACAGGAGGAGCTGGACAAGGCGCTTCGCCGTTACCATGAATACGGTCGTGACCGACGGTACGGCGGGCAATCCTTTCAATCGCGGACCATCGCTCGTTTCGTCAAAAAATGCGTCGTGGTAGGGGGGCCTGGTATCGGCAAGTCGACGCTGCTCAAAAGACTTGCCCTAGATTATTCGGCCGACGGGTATTTGACCCTGTTGGTGCGACTGCCGCTGGTGGTTGCCCTCGTCACACGAGAGGGGCGCCGTTTCGAAGACAGCTTGCTGCATGTCGCGCTCAGTGCATCCGGGATCCGGCCGCCGTTCACATCGTTGGACGGTGCGGTGCTGCTATGCGACGCGCTAGACGAGTGCGGGAACCAGCAGCCGCTCGTCACGGCGGCTTTGCATGCCTTCTCCGTGGCGCATCCGCGCACGCGCATCGTGGTCACCAGCCGCCCTATCGGCTACCGCGCGGGCGAGCTGTCAGGATGGCGGCATTACGAACTGCAACCGCTGAGCGACAGCGCCGCCGAGCAAGCCGTCTTGCGGGTGCTAGAGGCCATTCCGTTTGCAAATGAAGCACTGCGATCGCGGGCTGTCGCAGTCGCCAAGGACCAACTGCGCGCGCAAACCATCAAGGACGCTGCATCGCGTAGTCCTCTAATGATCACGCTGCTGGCGGCCTTGTCGGCCAAAGGCATCGACCCTGGCAGCGGAAAGGCGTCCCTGTATCGTCAGTTGTTCCTGTTGCTAGAGGACCATCCATCACCCCGGCTCGCCGAGAGACCGCCCAGCGAGCCAGAAAGAGGCAGGTTTCTTGAACTGCTCGGATGGTGCCTTTTATGCCATGGCAACGAGGCTGCCGAGCAAACCCTGTCGCGGTGCGCCCGATGGTGGAGTGAGGAGACAGGGCAGCCTTCCCTAATCAGTGAGTCGAGAGTCAGTGCTTGCCTGGAATACTGGGAGGGCCTGGGTATTGTCGAACGGGTGCGTACTCTCACCCAGGAGGCAATCACGTTCGTTCACAAAACCTTTGGGGAGTTTGCGGCCGGACGTTACATGTCCAAGTGTGACCTCGCCGCGCAACGGGAATTGGTCGTACGTTCGATACGAACACCTGAGTGGAAGGAGTCTTTGTCCTTCGCCAGTCATCTAGGCCTGGCACCGCTCATTCTTGAGATATGGGGCGAGCTTGCGGAGCGCGGCGACACCAAGGCAAGTTACAGATTCGATGATGCAATCGAGTTGGTAGTCCAAGCGGGCGTTCCGGTGACAGATGATGCATTAGCACGCTTTGCGCAGTGCTGCTGGCAGGCCGTAGAAAACACCGCGTCGCGTGCTCGCTATGCCGCCGGGGAAGCACTTTGCCTGATGTCCCAGGATCACTGGAACGTGGTCCGGGAAGCAGCGCTGGCAAGACTTGAATGTTCCGATCCATGGGACCGGCTAGTGGCTTGGACTTGCCTGATTGTCAGCCCCGACCGGGAACTTAAGGTGCCCACGCTTACAGATGCTCTACGCAGCTTACAACGAGCGCAGCCAACGGACTCGTACCTTGGCGGACTACATCTGAGGCCCACCGGGAGTGCAGTACGGCGACACTTGGTCCTTGGAGCTGCGAGCCGTGTCCTTGCCGGTAGCCCTGAACCGGAGGCATTGCAGGCACTCAATGATCTCATCGGTAATGCTGAACAGCTGAATATTGGCACCATCCAACAGTTACAGACCTTGTTCGAGCGGGCCGGACTTACATTGACCACGATGCTGGACCAGCAATGGTCACGAAACAAGGTTTCACTGCCGACGCTCAGCGATTGGAACCGTGAAATTGCCTACCTATTCGAGCTGGTCGACGACCCCTCTATTAAACACGATGACGGTGAATACGGCGACGAGGGAGGGAGCTTGGAACTGGCGGCCTTGCTAACAGCGACCTCCTACTGGGAGATGCCGCTGTCGAGCGTCTGGGAAATGTCAGTGCCTCCGTCGGCAAGCATGTCCAAAAGTCTAGTTATTCATACGGTCGCCCGGGCAGCAGGTCTCGACTACGCACGAGTCGTGCGGCAGGCTCGGGCGATGAGGAAACAAATCCTAGGTAATGAAGAACGCGGAGAGCGCGCGCTGTTTGCTCTGCCCTTAGTCGACGCGGAGGCAGACTTCAACCAACCCCTGGTCAGTGTGGAATTCGTGCCGGAACTGGAAGAGCTCATCCTGAATGGGAACGAGTTCTTTGCGCGCAATTCTGCGATTCTGCTTTATGGCTTGCGAGAGCAGCCAGAATATCCGAACGTGATCGAGCGTCTCCTTACCAGCGGGCGCGGTGAGTCACTGCGGTTTTCTGCCGCACTCGCCAGCGAGCTGCCTTACGGGGTCTGCCAGCAACTGCTTCTCGATCGACTCTGCCACGGCGACAGCACCTCCGGATGTCGTTATGTGTACCAACGCCTGGCTCCTCCATATGGTTTCCGTCACATTGAGGCTATTCGCAAAGGCTTGGAGGGATCCTCGGCGAGCGCCGCAACGGCGGCTGCCGAACTGGCCGCGAAGCTCCCCTTGGACGGCGTAATTGTCAGTGAATGGCGGACTCATTTTAATCAATGGAAAACCAAGGAAAAGCCTTATCCAAAAGGAGGGGGAACCGTTCCGGACAGTCCCCGCGATGAGCTTGTGAAGATTCTGGTCCAGGCTTTCGCGTACGACCATGGCTTCCTCTTGGAACTGCTGGCCGATGATCGGCCAAACGTGCGAAGCGCAGCACGGGAACCTTTTCTGACTGCCGTCGCCGCATCTCAACCGCTGCGCACCATGCTGATCGAGGATGTCAAGAGCGGCAGTCTGGAGCCCGCGATCTTCCGCGCAGCTGTGTCAGCGGGCTTGTATCAGGGAGAGGAGGCGATGCCGGTGGCATGCTTGCTCCAGAGCAGCGACGCTCATATTCGCTACGCAGCTCTGCCCATTCTCGATGCAAAATTCCTTCCGCCGGAGCTCGTACAGTCTGAAGGTGCAAGGTTGCTGACCGATGCCGCCATGGATATCAGGGAGGGAGCCAGCCGTGCTCTGCGAGGCCTAGAGCCGCCCAAGGTGGAACGCTGAACTGAGTGGTCCGGAAAGCCGAGACGTATTGATGTGTTTCGCATATTATCTGCAGGAATGGCTGCCTTTAGCTACAGCGTGGTGATGCTACTGATAAGGCAAGAACGCTTCGTCGTCAATTAGCGAATACAGCCTCCTAAAAATCATCAAAAACAGCGGAGGGATTCGTGCATCTTCACTCGTATCGTCTCAGGAATTTTCGACGTCTGAAGGACGCTCATATTGAGCTGGCTGACGACATATCAATATTTGTAGGGTCGAACAACAGCGGAAAAACGTCGGCAACTCAGGCTATCCATACATTTGTCACAGGAGGAAGGGATCGTTTTAGTCTTTATGATTTCAGCTCTTCTTGTTGGAAAGCCTTCGACGAAGCTGGAGGCATCAACCTGGCCGAACCAGCTCCCGACGCTCTCTTACTTCCGAGCATAGAGCTGGATCTCTGGTTCGAAGTTGCTGCGCCAGACCTCTATCTAGTGATTCCCTTGCTTCCGAGTACAGCATGGGAAGGAACCAAGGTCGGCATACGGGTTTCACTGGCTGCACGAAATCCCGCTAACCTCATTCAAAATTACCAAGACGCCAAGGCTAAAGGTACAGAGCAGGCCGCGGAACTAACGCCAGGGTCACAATACGTTCCTTGGCCTCGCTCCATGACGGACTATCTTCAGCGCGAACTCAAGAGCGAATATGAGCTGCGCTATTTCATCCTGGATCACACACAGTTTGATGAGAACTTCCGTGAGATCGGCGACTATGTTCCAGAAGAATTAGGTGGAGAGCCAGGCGGCGGAACGATCCTGAAATCGCTTATCCATATCGACAGTTTGGGAGCTCAACGACACCTGGCTGATCCCAATCCGGAAGCAGGCGGGAGATCGGAAGACCTATCAAAGCGTTTGAGCCGCTTTTACAAGCGCAACCTTGATCAAAGGCAAGACGATCACACAGCTCTCAAGGCGTTGTTCGAGTCTGAGCAAGCGCTCAACATTCACCTAGATGGCGTGTTCAAGCCGATGCTTGATCGGCTCGCCAAACTTGGCTATCCGGGCATTAACAACCCACGATTGAAGATTATGTCGGCGCTAGACCCTGCACATGTTATGAGCCAGGATGCGCGAGTCCACTATCAGATCGGAGATGGCGAAGACATTGGCACGCTTCCTGATAGTTACAACGGACTTGGGTTCAAGAATTTGATCTATATGGTCGTGGAGATTCTGGACGCCCAAGCAAGGTGGGTGTCGATGGACAATCGCCCTCCATTGCACCTGATTTTCGTGGAGGAGCCAGAGGCGCATTTGCATGCCCAGCTCCAGCAGGTATTCATCCGAAATGTACTTGAGCTTCTAAACATTGAAGGCGATGACAGCAGTATTTTTGGCAGTCAAATGGTCATTACGACCCACTCGCCGCACATTCTTTACGAGCGAGGATTCAAACCAATCCGCTACTTCCGCCGGAAGAAAGTTGGCAATGAACAGTTGACCGAGGTTCTAAATCTATCTGCCTTCTACCAAGCCCAGCCAGATGATCGGGATCTTCTAGAACGATATTTGAAGCTGACGCACTGCGATCTCTTCTTCTCAGATGCCGCTATTCTTGTTGAAGGCAATGTTGAAAGATTGCTCCTACCCATAATGATCCGGAAGGTGGCGAAAACTCTCCGATCAGCGTGTCTATGTATTTTGGAGGTCGGAGGAGCCTTTGGTCATCGTTTCCAATCGCTCATAGAATTTCTCGGTCTAACGACACTCATCGTTACCGATATTGATAGCGTCGCCCTCGTGGCTCATGAGGCCGGCGATGCAGTTGATGATGAGGAAGTCGAGGAGTTCGAGGTTCCTGCAGATGAAGGGGAAGGCACCGCTGTGCAGGCTCAGGATGATGGACAAGATCTGGTCGGTGAGCCGGTGGCAGCTCCACTCAAGAAAAAATACGGCAAAGCTTGTTTGCCTAATGAGCCAGGCGCTGCGACCTCGAATCAAACCCTTATAAAGTGGCTTCCTGGCAAGCTAACAATCGAAGACTTGCGCAACGCCTCGGAAGCCGACAAAACTCACGAGCTTGTAGACGGCGCAAAGGTTCGCGTCGCCTATCAGACCGAACGGGCCGTCACTTGGAACGATTCCACTGAAAACCTTTGCGGACGCACGCTTGAGGAGGACTTTGGCCTCGAAAATCCAGAGTGGTCTCAAGCCGCAGCAAGGAAGCCTCTTGGCCTGATTGTAAAGGGGGGAGCGGCGGATCCCAGCGCACTTGCCAAAGGCCTCCATCAGAAAGTTTCGCGTAAAAATTTTGATAAGACGAAGTTCGCGCTCGCTGTACTCACCGAAAACGAGGATGCGTGGCATGTCCCGGCATACATCCGTGACGGACTGGTTTGGCTAAAAGACGAAGTGCGGATCGAACTTGAGACCGTACTGCCCGACGCCGTCCACAATCCTGAAGCTATCGCGATAGGGGCCATGCATGAGTAGCCGAGCAAATAAGCCGGACACCCAAGCAGACATCGACCTGCGAAATTGCCTTGGGAACGTTCCACCGCGCAGCTTCATAATGAAGGCCGGTGCTGGCTCCGGAAAAACCACTTCTCTCATTAAGGGGCTGTCATCGGCCATCAGAATACACGGCGATAAACTGAGAAAACTCCGTCAGCGCATTGCTTGTATTACCTACACTGAGATAGCAGCTGGAGAGATCTGGAGGGATGTCGGCAGTGATCCGCTGGTTCATGTTTCGACGATCCACAGCTTCATGTGGCTGCTAGCCAAACCGTTTCAGAACGACATTCGCGTCTGGGTCTCTGCGCGTATCGCGGAGAAAATTGAGGCGCTTGAACAGAAACAGGCAACCTATGGCCCCAGGGTTCAACAGCGCACCAAGGACAAAGACACCCGAGACTTGGCGCGTCTCCACAGGCACTCGGGGCTGATCGCCGCAGTCAAAGGTTTCCGATACGGAACAGGTAGCGACTACGTAAAGGGGATTTTGGGGCACGACGACATTCTGAGGCTTGTGCCCTACCTCATCGCTGAACGCCCTCTTTTTCGAAGCCTTCTCGCGCGCCAATTCCCTTTCGTGTTTGTGGACGAGAGTCAGGACACGACCACAGAAGTCATAGAGGCATTGAAGACCGTTGAGCGCGAGCCCGGCGTTACACTTTGCCTTGGCTTCTTCGGCGACCCGATGCAGCGCATTTATGCCACGGGGACCGGTTTGGTTGAAGCGGCACCCAATTGGGCCGACATTCCGAAGCCGGAAAATTTTCGGTGCTCAACTAAGGTTTTGAACCTTGCGAACGCTATTCGGCGCCATGGTGATGACCTCGTTCAGGTTCCTGGCCAACGTCTAGGCCCTGAGGGCATCATGCCAACTCCTGAAGGTTCAGCCCACCTTTTCATCTTGCCTGCGGACGATACGCGAGATGCAAACTTGGCTCGAGTGCGCGACTGGATGGTGGCGCGAACTGGTGATAGTCGCTGGCGACTTGGTGTTGGCGACCAAGACCAGGTCAAGCTTCTTGTCATTGTTCATCAGATGGCCGCGAAGCGCTTAGGGTTCGGAGAGCTTTACACGGCACTCAACTCCAAAGCACCGGCAGCATTCAAGGACGGTTTTCTGGATGGCTCTTCATGGCCCCTTTCACCGTGTGTGAAATTTCTGATTCCGATAGCGGTTGCCCATACAGAAGGCCGGCAGCTCGAAGTGATGCGGTTGATCCGGGAGTATTCGCCCCTTCTTGAAAAAGACTCTCTAGCCGGGGCAAACGTTGCAGAACGACTTAAAGCACTTAGAGATCTTGTTGCCTCAATTGCAGAAGGCATAGCGGGGAATTCCAACGTAACGATCGGCGACCTTTTTAAGCAGGTATATGCCGCAGGACTATTAATTCTTGATCCTAGGCTAGCATCTTACTTGGACCCGGAAGCAACTCCACCAGCCCAGTCCACTGAGGAGGACAATGACGACGACCGAGAGGACGATGAGTCCGATAAGGAAATGGCCTCGATGGATGCTTTTTTAGCGTGCCCTGCTAAACAGCTTCTGGAGTACCAGACCTACATTTCAGAGCGCTCACCTTTTTGGACTCAGCAAGGCATCAAGGGGGCTGAATTCGATAGGGTGCTCGTCGTGCTAGACGATGCGGAGAGTACCCATTTCCAGTTTTCCTATGAAAAATATCTGGGTCTCAAAAAGCCATCTGAAACCGACCTAAAACACATCGATGCTGGCGAAGAAACAACGGTGGATCGAACACGTCGTCTTTTCTATGTGTGCTGCACAAGGGCACTAAAAGACTTAGCTGTTGTTCTATTTACGGCTGATCCTGAACAGGCTGAGGCACATGTGCGCCAGCTTGGTCTTTTTGATGGTGACTCCATCCATACCCGAGCCGTCTTTGAGGCAGGATAACCCCCCACCCGAGACTCTCTCTGCTGGCAAGGTGGTGGCCTACTACACTATCCACGCTTGAGTGGCAGGTAAGTAGTACATTGCAGTCAATATTGCTCGGAGCCTCAACGTCGGCTTTGGCCGAGGTGCAGCCAGTTACTGTTGGCATGAGACCGGATTTCGGCCACGGCTGTTGGTGGGACTGGCTCAGCTACGCGGCGGATGTCGCGCAGGTTGCTGCAGTTGAGGTGGCATATAAGAGAGCCGTCTAAATTGGTCTCACCGGCAATTTGAGCCATACTTGACTCATGCTAAACACTAAGCCAACCATTGCTGAAACGCTTATGTCTATGCCTGATGTCGGTGAGGACTCCGATTTCGCTCGAGTTGAAGATGGTAATCATAAGTGGCTTGCCGCATGGCAAATGCAGATTTCCATGGCGACAGCACCAAGCGTTGAACAGGTGGATCTAAAAGCATCGATTGAGGACGGTCGCGCAGGTGGTGCAATTCTTGACGCAATGACCGACCCGATGAATCAGACGACGGCAAGCACCGAGGCAGCGATTGACGAAGCGCAGGCCGAAATCGATGGATCTAAATAACGACTCGAAAGTATGGGGCGTATGCGTAACTTCAAAAGTCGTAGCAGACAGCCTTTCTGACTACTGTCCACGCCCAAAGTAATGCGCTATGCTGATGGCTGTACAAAACAACAGCTATTCGCAAATGAAGGAATACAAATTCGGCAACTGTAGCCGGGTGCATATTACGCTCCCTCCGGCAATGCAGGCTGAGCTCACGCAAGCCGCTCGCGCACAGCTCGCGAATTGCTTTGGTTGCGGTGCCGGACCCGAGCGCTTTGTACCAGCCCTGCCTGAGGATGCGCCCCGTGGTTGCACGATACAACCGATCATCATCGCCGGGGCCTATGACGCTTGATCGCGCTAGCCTCTGGACCAGTGTCAGCGGAACGCTCCGAAAGCTAGCTGACATTCAAGCCTGCGACGGTATTCCACCGCGCCTGCAAACCCTCATACCGCCTCGACATAGCGGCAACATTCAGCGACGGATTCAGCAACTGCACTTTGAACAGAAAGGGATCGAGCTGCGAGGCCGGCCACTTGCCGAGCAGGACTGGCTTGCCCTTGTGCATTTCGGCCATGCCGGAATTGGGGCGCTCGATGTATTCCCCTCTGATCGAGTAGCTATCGATTACTACGCTAATCCACAACAGCATGAGCTTGCCGATCTCCCTGCGCTGCTTCGATTCGTTCGCGGGCGAGCAACTGTGGCAGATTTGGACCAAGTTCTTGCCGTGCCGGTTTCAGGTGTCCCTGGCATGCAGCCTAAGCTGCTCTTGAGCGATTGGGTCGTCAAGATTGATGCTTCCGGATTTACAGGGCTCTTGCCCTTGGAAGCGCTGGCCTACTCAATCCATCGGCAGGCTGGCTGTACCGTCCCTGAGACTAAGCTAATCGAGGTTGAGGGCGAGCAGATGTTGATGAGCAGGCGCTTCGATCGAAATGAAGGTCTCCCTGTATCGCTTGAGAGCATGTATTCCATCTTGGCGTCGCGATCACCTGATCGTGTTGAATGCAACACGGACGGAAGCATGGAGGATGTCCTAGGCCTACTGCGTGGATTGACGAATTTGCCGCAGGCGGAAGCCTATCGGCGATTTGTCCTGGCATTACTGACAGGCAATGGCGACATGCATCTCCAAAACATGTCTGTATTGGGAACAGGTGAAGATGTCGCGCAAAGCCCTATTTATGACCCAGCGCCGATGAGAGCGTATAGGGGCAGACCGTCTTATGACCTGCTGTCCGCGTTGCCTTTTTCGAACATAGGCGGGGTGCAACCTGTGACCGGATTCCGAGAATATGCCGAGTCCGGTGCGACGCCGCATGATCTCAAAGCTCGATTGATAGCACTGGGTGCCTCGGCAGGATTAAATAAGGATCAGTCGCTAGCGGAGCTTGAACGGTGCCTGACCGCCACCGAAGGTTACATCGATGAGGCAGTAGCAGTGTTGTTGGACTCTGTAACGGAAGGCTATTCAGGCAGAACCCCGGACATCCCTGGCTTCGAAGCAACATTACGAGACGTTCGCGCGAAGCTGATTTAATGACTGGTTAGCATGGGTGCGTTGCAACCTGTATCCAGAGTCGTAATGATGGCTGAATGCCAAGCGACCTCTTTCCTGGGAGGCGCCCCGCTATTGCAATGTTTCAGAAATCCTTGGAGTATTTTTCCATCAAAATTCCGTTTTTTGAACAATTGATGGATAAATTTTCCATCAAACCGCGGTAACTGAATGCATTGATGGAAACAGGTAGCTTGCGCTTATTGAGATAGAAAACAAAAAACGGAACCCCAAAGGGCTCTGTTCTTAGGCGCTTCATCATCACGATCGCGCGCCATACGACTATGGCGGTACAAAACTGCATGGTACGGCCAGGATGACCTCGAGCTCCGCTCGATTGTAAGTGATTGATTTAATTGCGCTAGGTCAACTGCTACCTAATACCGGGATGTCGCGCTCCTCGCTGACTCGCTTCAATTCGGTCTTAAGCCGCCGAATCTCCGCCGCCTGGCCCTGCAATTCGCTGCGCTCGGCCTCTGGCAGGCTATAACGCTTGAGCCAGTCATACAGCGTCGGCAACGAAACACCCAACCGACTGGCCACTTCCGCTGCCGGATGCCCTCGATCCGTCACCTGCTTGACTGCTTCAATCTTGAATTCTTCCGGGTAACGCTTGCTGCTCATGACTTCTCCTTTTGCCAAATTTTAAGGCTTCGGAGCGTCTAGAGGTTCCGGGGCGATTCAGTGAGGGACTGTCTGGCCTGCAGCGGCGCCGTCGTTTATACCTATGTTGAAGGCATCTGGATGCTGTTCGCGTTCGGCCGAGGCTTTGGCTTTGTCTAGCAGTTCCAGCATAGCGAGGCGTTCTTCATGGCCTACTTCGAAGAAAGAGCCCACATGCCGCTTGGGGATGATGAGGCTATGGCCAGGTGATACCGGAAAGCCGTCGTATATCCAAAGAGCGTGCTCGTTCTCGGCAACGATTCGTTCGGGGGGCAGGGAACAGAAAGGACAGGTCATGCTCTAGGCCAGTGGTTGGAGTGGCAACTATGCCAAGTAAGACCAGCCTAGCGGCACTTCTGGAGAGCCTTTCTTGGTTTTCGGCATTCCCTGGGCGGCATTGGGTGTGGGTTTTGCCATAGCCCGATGCGGTGTTGCCGGGCTTGCGTCTCAGCTGCCTGGTAAGCATCGCGCATCGCCGGCGTGAGCTCATTGGCAAACATAAATGCGTACCAAGCCAAGCCTTTCTAGGTGAGAGAGGCCGGCATCTTGGCCGCTTGCTGGCACGTGGCAAACTTCTCGCCCGTACTTGTTTGTCTTGTTGCACCACACGCTTACCGGCTTGCTGGCGGCCTGAACGTCTGAGTGATATTCAGGCTGAAAGTGAGCTCAACTCGTTTCTCCCCTGGGTTATCACGCGTCTCCCCGAGGCCTTGTCTGCATTAGCTGGTGTCTGGTTCCTGGTCGTCCATTTTTGCGATTGCAGGTCTCTGTCGCTCATCTCAAGTCTATTTTGAAGTGTCGATTTTCATCTCAAATCTTTTTCGAAATAGACGCTGATTTTGATGGCTTCCCCCTTCACGAGCGGGGAGAGGTTTCGTCGGGTGGCTGAATGCGTGTTTCAGACGATGCATTGGCACCATCCCAATGTGCTGCGAATAAAAATCTGATGTAAGCGATTTGCCAAGTAGCGCAATGCACTTGGCCTCGGCTTAATGCCAAATGGAACGCGCAGTCTTTGTCGAATCGGCGTCCCATCTCAGATTTATTTATCAGCTCAAATCTTATTTGAGCATCTCAGGTTTTTATTCCAAATGACCACTGCATGAGGGAATGTTTTTGACCTCGATCAACTCCTGATAAGTCACTTTAAGTGTCTATTTCCTTGCATTGATTTATAAGGAAAATATTTCCAAAAAATCGTCACCAAAAGCGCTCGTAAGTCCTTGTTGCATAAGAAAAAATTCGTGATTCCGCTATTGACTGTGGGGAGTTGTTCCACTAAAGTGGGTAAACGTGTTGAAAAGTGGGTAAACGGGGAGCGAGACGAGGGATGTTCGAAGGCGCGGCAGCACTTAATCTGGATGCGAAGGGGCGGCTTGCCATACCGGCAAGGCACCGCGAAGCCCTGCTCGCCGCCAGCGAGGGCTCGCTCGTCCTAACGGCGCATCCGCATCGCTGCCTGCTGCTTTACCCATCACCGGCCTGGCAGCCGATCCGCGACCAGATCCTCAAGGCCTCCAGCCTCGATCCGCGCGCAGCCTCCATCAAGCGCGTGCTGGTCGGCAATGCGCGGACCGAGGAGCCGGATTCGGCCGGTCGCATCCTGATTGCGCCAGAGCTCCGCGAGTACGCCCAGTTTGAAAAGACGGTTTTCCTGGTCGGCATGGGTACGCACTTCGAAATCTGGAGCGAGGCTGGCTGGAAACAGCAGAACGATCTGGCGGCCCAGGCGCTGTCCGGCGATCTGCCACCGGGCTTCGGAGACCTTGTCCTGTGACCCGCAGTGCCGCCCATGTGACGGTACTGCTCGAAGAGGCGGTGGGTGCCCTGGCGATCAAAGCCGACGGCACTTACGTTGACGCCACCTTCGGGCGTGGCGGCCATAGCCGCCGGATTCTTTCATCGCTGAACGATCAGGGCCGGTTGGTTGCGCTTGACCGTGATCCGCAGGCGATCGCTGCTGGGGCGGCCATTGGCGATTCCCGTTTCGTGCTGGTGCATCGCGCCTTCGGCGAGTTGGCCGAGGCGGCGGGCGAGGCGGGTGTTGGCGAGGTTGATGGGGTTTTGTTTGATGTAGGGGTGTCGTCGCCGCAAATCGACGACGGGGAGCGCGGCTTCAGTTTTCGCTATGACGCGCCGCTCGACATGCGTATGGATACCACGCAGGGCGAGACGGCGGCAGAGTGGTTGGCGCGTGCGGAGATAAGAGACATAACGGAGGTCATTAGAAACTATGGCGAAGAACGGTTTGCTTTCCAGATTGCAAAGAAGGTTGTGGCTGCTCGGGTCGAACAACCTATTGTCACAACAGGTCAGTTCGCGGCCCTCGTACGCGAGGCCGTGCGCACCCGTGAGCCAGGGCAGGACCCGGCGACGCGCAGCTTTCAAGCTCTACGGATTCATATCAATCAAGAGCTCCGCCAGCTGGAGGTAGCCCTGCCGCAGGCACTCGGTTTGCTGAAACCGGGCGGCCGGCTGGTGGTGATTTCCTTTCATTCGCTCGAAGACCGCATCGTGAAAAACTTCATGCGTGACCAATCGACTGCCGACGCCTTGCCCAAGGGCTTGCCGTTGCGCGCCGATCAGTTGCCCAAGCCCAAGCTGCGCCTGGTCGGCAAGGCCATCAAGCCTTCTGCTGCCGAGATCGAAGCGAATCCCCGGGCGCGCAGCGCAGTGATGCGGGTGGCCGAGAAGCTGTAATGCTCCGTTTCAACATGATCCTTCTTCTGATCGTCGTCGTTTGCGCGCTGGGTGTGGTGACCTCCCAGCATCGGGCGCGCAAGCTGTTCCAGGCGCTCGAGGCGGAGCAGGAACGGGCGCGTCAGCTCGATGTGGAGTACGGCCAGCTGCAGCTTGAGATGTCGACCTGGGCGACGCATCCGCGCATCGAAAAAATTGCCCGCGACCGACTGCACATGGTGACCCCGGACGCAACGGGGCGGGTTGTGCCGCCCCAGGCCGTGGCTGGGAAGGGGGCTCGCTGATGGTCGTCCGTCGTCGTCCACAGCGCGGTCATCGCTATACCGAAAGCCCGGTGCTGCAACTGGCCCTCCAGGGCTGGCGGTCGCGCACGGTTGGCCTGCTGTTGATGGCGGCCTTCCTAGCGCTGGTGGCGCGCGGGTTCTATCTGCAGGTGATCCACAACGACTTCCTGCAGCAGAAGGGCGATTCCCGCTATCTGCGCGATATCGAGATTTCCGCCTCGCGCGGCAAGATCGTCGACCGTAACGGCGACATGCTGGCCGTGTCGACGCCGATGAAGTCGATCTGGGCAATTCCCGCTGACGCGCGGACGATGGATGCCCAGCAGAAACGCCAGCTCGCTGGGATGCTTGACATGAATGTCCGCGAACTCGACGGCAAGTTGGCATCGGAGAAGACCTTCACCTTCGTCAAGCGCCAGGTGTCGCCGGAAAGCGCCGACCGCATCGCAGCGCTCAAACTGCCCGGTATCCACCAGGAAAAGGAATACCGCCGCTTCTATCCGACGGCCGACATGACGGCGCATATCGTCGGGTTCACCGGCGTCGATGACAAAGGCCTGGAAGGCGTCGAGCTGGCTTTCCAGAACAGCCTGCTCGGCCGTCCCGGCAGCCGTACGGTGATTCGCGACCGGCGCGGCAACATCGTTGAGGACGTTGGCGCGACCAAGCCGCCGCAGGACGGCAAGGATGTCCGTCTGGCCCTCGATTCCAAGATCCAGTATCTCGCCTACAGCCAGTTGAAAGCGGCGGTCGAGATGCACAACGCCAAGGCCGGCGGCGCGGTCGTCATCGATGCCCGCACTGGCGAGATTCTCGCCCTGGCCAATTGGCCGACCTACAACCCGAACAACCGCGAGCGCCTGTCCGGCGCTCAGTTGCGCAACCGTGCGTTGACCGACACCTACGAGCCGGGGTCGGTCATGAAGCCGTTTACGGCGGCGCTGGCGCTGGAAAGAGGTAAGGTCCGCTTCGATACCGTGATCAATTGTGCGCCGGGCCGAATGACCATCGGCAGCGCGACGATATCCGACGCCCATCCGCATGGCGCGTTGACTGTCGCCGAGGTGATCCAGAAATCCTCCAACGTCGGCACCACCAAGATCGCCCTTGGCTTCACCCCCAAGGAAATGTGGGAGATGTTCGACAGCCTGGGTTTCGGCCAGGCGCCCAATCTCGGCTTCCCGGGTGAGGTCAATGGCCGCCTGCGCCCCTGGAAGAACTGGCGGCCGATCGAACAGGCGACGATGTCCTATGGCCACGGCATTGCGGTCAGCCTGATGCAGATGGCGCGCGCCTATACGGTGTTTGCGCACGACGGCGAGTTGATGCCGCTGTCGCTGACCAAAATCGATGAAGCACCGCCGCATGGCGCGCGTGTTTTCTCGCCGCAAACGGTTCGTGAGTTGCGGATCATGCTGGAAATGGCCGTTCAGCCGGAAGGCACCGCCCCGAAAGCGCGCGTGCCGGGATACCGCGTCGGCGGCAAGACCGGCACCGCATACAAGATCGAGGGTGGCGTCTACGCCAGGAAATACATCGCATCCTTTGTCGGCATCGCGCCGATCAGCGATCCGCGCCTGGTTGTCGCGGTGATGATCGACGAGCCGACGGCGGGTGGCCATTACGGCGGCGACGTGGCCGGCCCCGCCTTTTCGGCAATCGTCGGCGGTGCGCTGCGCACCCTCGGCGTGCCGCCGGACGCCCCGATCCAGGTCGCCGAAGCCGGTTCCGGAAAGGGCAGGCTGTGAGCGCGCCGCGCGAACTCCTCGACCGCCTGGAGGCGATGGGCGTCGTGCCGACCGGTGTTGCCGACGACAGTCGCCAGGTCCGGCCGGGCGATCTCTTCCTGGCCTATCCGGGCGATCTGGCCGATGGCCGCCGTTACATCGCCGACGCGCTGGCGCGGGGTGCCGTAGCCGTGTTCTGGCAACCCGGCGGTGATTTTGATTTTGGCCAAAATTTCGGGCCGACCGTAGCATTGCCCGTTCACGCCCTGCGCCCGCTGGCCGGCCCGCTGGCCCACATGGTCTATGGTCATCCGAGCGAAAACCTGTCGCTGATCGCCATCACCGGTACCAATGGCAAGACGACGATCAGCCAGTGCCTGGCCCGCGCCTACCCGAAGCCCTGCGCGATCATCGGTACGCTCGGCGCCGGCTTCCCGGATGCGCTGGTCGAAACCGGCTTCACGACGCCGGAAGCGACGACCCTGATGCGCTACCTGGCCGAGTTCCGCGCCAAGCATGCCGCCGCCTGCGCGCTGGAGGCCAGCTCGATCGGTATCGAGGAAGGCCGGATGAACGGCGCCCGCGTCGACGTCGCGGTGTTCACCAATTTCACCCGCGACCATCTCGACTACCACGGCAGCATGGAAGCCTATGCCGACGCCAAGGAAAAGCTCTTCCTCTGGCCGCGCCTGCGCACGGCGATCATCAATCTGGACGACGAATTCGGCCTCAAGCTGATGCGCGAGACCAGTGCCCTGCGCGTTCTCGGCTACGCTATCGGCGAAGCGCGCCGCGACTTCCCAGCGCTGGTCCGCGCTGAAAACCTGGTCGATACGCCTTCGGGTCAGTCGTTCAGCCTTGTTCTGCCGAACGGTCGGGCCACCGTCGAAACCGGGCTGGTCGGTCGCTACAACATCTCCAATTTGCTGGCCGTCGCTGCCGTGTTGCACGACGCCGGCCTGCCGGCCGCCGAGGTGGCGCGTCGCGTCGCCGAACTGACCCCGCCGCCGGGGCGCATGGAACGCGTTGGCGGCAACGGCGAACCGCTGGTCGTCATCGACTATGCCCACACCCCGGACGCCCTGGAAAATGCCCTGCAAGCACTGCGCGACGTGGCAACCCCGCGCGGTGGCCGCCTGTGCGTCGTCTTCGGTTGCGGCGGCGACCGCGACAAGGGCAAGCGTCCGCAAATGGGCCAGATCGCCGAACGCCTGGCCGACCGCGTGCTGGTTACCAGCGACAACCCGCGCAGCGAGTCGCCCCAGGCCATCATCGACGAAATTCTTGCCGGCATGACCCATGCCGAGGTCGAGGCAGACCGCGCCACGGCAATCCGTCGCGCCGTGGTTGAGGCCGGTGAAAATGACGTGATCCTGCTCGCTGGCAAAGGTCATGAACCCTATCAGGATCTGGGCAGCGTTCGCCTGCCCTTCTCCGATGTCGAGCAGGCGCAGGCCGCGTTGGCACTGCGCCGCAACCAACAGGAGGAAGCGGCATGAACTGGCTGCTCTCGCAAGTCGCCCAAGCCGTCAACGGCCGCCTTGTCGGCGCCGACGTGACCGTCGATGGCGTATCGACCGATACCCGCGCCATTGGCGAAGGCCAGTTGTTTATCGCCCTGGCCGGCGAGCGTTTCGATGCCCATGAATTTCTCGATCAGGCCGTGGCGGCCGGTGCCGTCGCGCTGCTGGTCGCTGACGAGAGCAAGTTGCCGGCCGGCGTTCCGGCCGTCGTCGTCGACGACACAAGGCTGGCCCTGGGCCGTCTGGCCGCAGCCTGGCGTGCCCGCTTCTCGCTGCCGGTCATCGCCGTCACCGGATCCAACGGCAAGACGACGACCAAGGAAATAATCGCTGCCATCCTCAAGGCCGCCTTCGGCGCCGCGGTGCTGTCCACCCGCGGCAACCTGAACAACGACATCGGCCTGCCGCTGACCCTGCTCGGTTTGCGCGCCTCGCACCGCGCCGCGGTGATCGAGATGGGCATGAACCATCCGGGCGAGATCGCCTATCTGGCGCCGATCGGCGCGCCGACCGTGGCGCTGATCACCAACGCCCAGCGCGCCCACCTCGAAGGCATGGGCGACCTGGACGAAGTGGCCCGCGAAAAAGGCGCCATCTTCAGCGGCCTCCCGGCCGACGGCATCGCCGTGATCAATGCCGACGATGCCTATGCCGGCCTCTGGCGCGGCATGGCCGAAGGTCGTCCGGTGCGGACTTTCGCGATTGACTGTCCGGCCGACGTATCCGCCGTTGTCCGCCAGCACGGCCTGGAAATCGGCCTCGACCTCGTGGCCCCGGAAGGCAATGCCACGTTGACCCTGCGCATCCCCGGCCGGCACAACGCCCGCAACGCCGTGGCCGCTGCCGCCGCCTGCCTGGCCGCCGGCGTACCGCTGGCCGCCGTGGCCGAAGGGCTGGAAGCCTTTTCAGGCGTCAAGGGCCGTCTGCAACGTCGGGCCGGCAAGCAGGGCGCCGAGATCCTCGACGACACCTACAACGCCAACCCCGATTCGGTCCGCGCCGGCATCGACGTGCTCGCCGCGACCATCGGCCGCAAGCTGCTGGTCCTTGGCGACATGGGCGAGATCGGCGAAGCGAGCGGCCAGTACCACGACGAGATCGGCGGCTATGCCAAGAGCCAGGGCATCGACCGCCTGTTCGCGCTTGGTGATGCTGCTCAACTGGCCGTCCGCAACTTTGGCGAGGGCGCCAGGCACTACTGCAACGTCGACAAGCTGATTGCAGCGGTCGAAAAAGAACTCGGTCCCGACGCCACCGTGCTGGTCAAGGGTTCGCGCTTCATGAAAATGGAACGGGTGGCCGATGCACTGGCAGCACCCGTCGCTGCCGAGGAGAAACACTGATGCTGCTGGCACTCGCCCAATGGCTCGCCCAGGACGTTCGCTTTTTCAACGTCTTCAACTACATCACGCTGCGCACGGTGCTCGCCGCGATGACCGCCATGCTGCTGTCGCTGGCCGCCGGCCCGAGCGTCATCCGCTGGCTGGCCGCCAAGAAGATCGGCCAGGCGGTGCGCAACGACGGCCCGCAGACCCATCTCGTCAAGTCCGGCACGCCGACCATGGGCGGCGTGCTGATCCTGATCGCCATCGGCATCACCACGCTGCTCTGGGGCGACCTGACCAACAAATACGTGTGGACCGTGCTGGTCGTCACCCTGGGCTACGGCATCATCGGCTGGTACGACGACTGGAAGAAGGTCGTCTATCGCGACCCGAACGGGCTGGCCAGCCGCTGGAAATTCTTCTGGCAGTCGGTGCTCGGCATCGGCGCCGCGCTGTTCATCGCCTTCTCGGCCAAGAGTCCGGCACAGACCGAGCTGATCATCCCCTTCTTCAAGACCATGGCCTATCCGCTGGGCATCGTCGGCTTCATCACGCTGACCTACTTCGTCATCGTCGGCACCAGCAACGCGGTCAACCTGACCGACGGCCTCGATGGCCTGGCGATCATGCCGACGGTGATGATCGCCGCCGCCTTCGCGCTGATCGCCTACGTCACCGGCCACGCGGTCTACGCCAAGTACCTGCTGATTCCCTACGTGCCGGGGGCCGGCGAGTTGTGCATCCTGCTCGGTGCCATCGCCGGGGCCGGGCTCGGTTTCCTGTGGTTCAACGCCTATCCGGCCGAAGTCTTCATGGGCGACGTCGGCGCGCTGGCGCTCGGCGCGGCACTCGGCACGGTGGCGGTGATCGTCCGCCAGGAAATCGTGCTGCTGATCATGGGCGGTGTCTTCGTCGTCGAAACCCTGTCGGTGATGCTGCAGGTCGGCTGGTTCAAATACACCAAGCGGAAATTCGGCGAGGGCCGGCGCATCCTGCGCATGGCGCCGCTGCACCACCACTTCGAACAGACCGGCTGGAAGGAGACACAGGTCGTCGTCCGCTTCTGGATCATCACCATCATGCTCGTGCTGATCGGGCTCTCCACCTTGAAGCTGCGCTAAATGGAACTCAAGGGCAAACGCGTTCTGGTCGTCGGGCTCGGTGAGTCCGGACTGGCGATGGCCAAGTGGCTGCATCGCCAGGGCGCGTTTGTCCGCGTCGCCGATTCGCGCGACAACCCGCCCAATGTCGACGCCCTGCAGCGCGTTGCACAGGGGGCTGCGCTGCTGGCCGGTGATTTTGCCGAGGCGACCTTCGCCGGCATCGACATGCTCGCACTGTCGCCGGGCGTGCCCAAGGCAACGCCGGCCATCGCTGCGCTTGCGGTGCCGGTGATCTCGGAAATCGAGTTGTTCGCTGCCGGCGTCCGCGACCAGGTGCCGGGCTCAAGGATCATCGCCATCACCGGCAGCAACGGCAAGACGACGACCACGGCGCTGACCGCCCACCTGCTCAATGGTGCCGGCGTGCTGGCCATCGCCTGCGGCAACATTTCGCCGTCGGCCCTCGATGCGCTGATGGATGCGCAGGACGCCGGCGCACTGCCGCAAGTCTGGGTCGTCGAGTTGTCCAGCTTCCAGCTCGAAACGACGCATCATCTGAACGCCGCGGCGGCTACCGTGCTCAACGTCTCGGAAGATCACCTCGACCGTTATGAAGGCAGCCTGGCCAATTACGCCGCCGCCAAGTCCCGCGTCTTCCAGGGCAAGGGCGTCATGGTCCTCAACCGCGACGACGACTGGTCGATGGCCAACGGCCGTTGCGGCCGGACGATGGTGACTTTCGGCCTGAACGCCGCGCCGCGCGGTGTCGACTATGGTTTTGCCGATGGCGCCATCTGCCGCGGCCAGCAAAAACTCGTTGCGCTGGCCGATCTGAAACTCTCCGGTCTGCACAATGCCGCCAACGCGATGGCCGCGCTGGCGCTGTGCGAGGCGGTCGGCGTCGAGCCGGGGCGCCTGGTCGAGCCGCTAAAGACCTTCAAGGGTCTGGCGCATCGCGTCGAGACGGTAGCCGAAATCGGCGGCGTACTTTACGTCGACGATTCCAAGGGCACCAACGTTGGCGCCACGCTGGCCGCCATCGAAGGCATGGGCCGCAAGGTCGCCATCGTTCTCGGCGGTGACGGCAAGGGCCAGGATTTCTCGCCGCTGAAGCCGGCGCTGGAAAAGCATGGCCGGGCGGTGGCGCTGATCGGCCGCGATGCCGCAGCGATCGGCATGGCCCTCGAGGGCAGCGGCGTACCGACGCGCATCCTCGGCGACATGGAATCCGCCGTCCGCTGGCTGGCCGCCCAGGCGCAGGCCGGCGATTGCGTGCTGCTCTCGCCGGCCTGCGCCAGCCTAGACATGTACCGCAACTACGCGCATCGCGCGCAGGCTTTTATCGACGCGGTGGAGGGGCTGAAGTCATGCTGATCGGCGCCCTCGACGCTCCCCGCCGCCAGGTGGCCGAGATCGACCACACGCTCCTGTGGAGCGTGCTGATCCTGCTGTTTACCGGGCTGGTCTTCGTCTATTCGGCGTCCATCGTGATCGCCGAGGGCGGGCGTTCGACCGGGCACCAGCCGGCCTATTACCTGGTGCGCCAGGGTGTTTTCCTGTGCATCGGGCTGGTCGCCGCCGCCGTCGCTTTCCAGGTGCCGCTCAAGCTGTGGCAGAAGTCCGCGCCCTACCTGTTCATGGCCGGCGTCGTGCTGCTGGCGCTGGTGTTGATCCCCGGCATCGGGCGCGACGTCAACGGTGCCCGGCGCTGGATTTCGCTCGGCTTCGCCAACCTGCAGCCGTCCGAACTGATGAAGCTGTTCGCTGTGCTCTACGCCGCCGACTACACGGTGCGCAAGATCAACGTGATGCACGACCTGAAGCAGGCCTTCCTGCCGATGTTCGGTGCCATGGCCATCGTCGGCATGTTCCTGCTCAAGGAGCCGGACTTCGGCGCTTTCGTCGTCATCATCTCGATCGCCATGGGCATCCTCTTCCTCGGTGGACTCAAGGCTCGGCTGTTCGCGCTGCTGATCGTTGGCCTGCTGATCGCCTTCACGATCATGATCGTCGTCTCGCCCTACCGGCGCGACCGGGTGTTCGGCTTCATGGACCCGTGGGCCGATGCTTTCGGGCGCGGCTACCAGCTGTCGCACTCGCTGATCGCCTTCGGCCGCGGCGAACTGTTCGGCGTTGGGCTCGGCGCCAGCGTCGAAAAGCAGTTCTACCTGCCGGAAGCGCATACCGATTTCCTGCTTGCCGTAATTGCCGAGGAGCTTGGTTTCTTCGGCGTCTTGGCGGTCATCGCGCTGTTTGCCATCCTCGTCCAGCGCGCCTTCGCCATCGGCCGCCAGTGCGTCCAGCTCGACCGTCTCTACCCGGCGCTGGTCGCCATGGGCATCGGCGTCTGGATGGGCGTCCAGTCCTTCATCAACATGGGCGTCAACATGGGCCTGCTGCCAACCAAGGGCCTGACCCTGCCGCTGATGAGCTTCGGCGGTTCCGGCATCCTGGCCAACTGCGTGGCGCTGGCGATTCTCTTGCGAGTTGACTGGGAAAATCGCCAATTGATGCGCGGGGGCAAGCTGTGACGAAGCAGGCTATGTATTCGCATCAATTGGCGATTTCGTCGCAGGGTAACCCGGCGCAGCCGGTGTTAAGCGCGCAGCGCGGCCGTAGACAGAACATCCTCCTTTCGCGCGGGGGCAAACTATGAGCAAGACCATCCTGGTAATGGCTGGCGGTACCGGCGGTCACATCTTCCCGGCCCTGGCCGTCGCCCACGCGCTGCGCGATGCCGGCTGGCGGGTCGTCTGGCTCGGCAATCCGGAAGGCATGGAAGCGAAGCTGGTGCCGCAGCACGGCTTCGAAATGGTCAACCTGAAATTCGCTGCGCTGCGTGGCAAGGGCCTCGTGCGCAAGCTGCTGCTGCCGCTCAATCTGCTGCGCGGTTTCTGGCAGGCGCTGAAGGCGATCCGCCAGGTCAAGCCGAATGTCGTGCTCGGCATGGGCGGTTACATCACCTTCCCGGGCGGCATGATGGCAGCGCTGACCGGCGTGCCGCTGGTGCTGCACGAACAGAACTCGGTGGCCGGGCTGGCCAATCGCGTGCTGGCGGGTGTCGCCGACCGCATCCTGACCGGCTTCCCGGATGTCTTCAAGAAAGGCGCCTGGATCGGCAATCCGGTCCGCCCGGAAATCGCCAGGATCGCGTCGCCGGCCAAACGCCTGGCTGAGCGCAGCGGCGCGCTGCACGTGCTGGTCATCGGCGGCAGCCTCGGCGCCCAGGCGCTGAATGAGACGGTGCCCAAGGGCATGGCCCTGCTCGCTGAAAGCGACCAGCCGCAGATCGTCCATCAGGCCGGCGAGAAGCATCTGGAGGAGCTGAAGGCCAATTACGCCGCGGTCGGCGTCCAGGCCCATTGTGTGTCCTTCATCGAAGACATGGCCGGCGCCTACGAATGGGCCGATCTGGTCATCTGCCGGGCCGGCGCGCTGACCATCGCAGAACTGGCGGCGGCCGGTGTTGCCAGCATCCTAGTCCCCTTTCCGCATGCCGTCGACGACCACCAGACCGCCAACGCCAAATTCCTGGTCCATGCCGGCGGTGCCTTCCTGTTGCCGCAAGGCGAGCTGACGCCGGAGGCCGTGGCGCTGATCCGCAATTATTCCCGCGGCCAGCTGCTGGAAATGTCCGAGAAGGCACGCAGCCTGGCCAAGCCCGATGCCACCGAAGAAGTGGCGACACTCTGCGCGGAGATCGCAAAATGAAACACAAGGTCAAACATATCCACTTCGTCGGCGTCGGCGGCTCGGGCATGAGCGGCATTGCCGAAGTGCTGGCCCACCTCGACTTCACGGTGACCGGCTCGGACATCGCGGCCAGCGCGACGACCCGCCGCCTCGAAGGCGAGGGCGTCAAGGTGATGATCGGCCATGCCGCCGAAAACGCAGCGGGAGCCGACGCAGTGGTTATCTCGACGGCGGTCAAGGCTGACAACCCGGAAGTGATGGCGGCCCGCGAGCGGAAGATTCCGGTCGTCCCGCGCGCCCAGATGCTGGCTGAGCTGATGCGCCTGAAGAGCGGTATCGCCATCGCCGGTACGCACGGCAAAACGACGACGACCAGCCTGGTCACCAGCATTCTGGCCGAAGGCGGCATCGACCCGACTTTCGTTATCGGCGGCCGCCTGAACGCCGCCGGCGCCAACGCCCGGCTGGGCAGCGGCGACTTCCTGGTCGCCGAGGCTGACGAGTCCGATGCCTCCTTCCTGTTCCTGTCGCCGGTCATTTCGGTGGTCACCAACATCGACGCCGATCACATGGAGACCTACGGACATGACTTCGAGCGCCTGAAGTCGGCCTTTGTCGATTTCCTGAACCGTCTGCCCTTCTACGGCGTGGCCGTGGTCTGTGGCGACGACGCCAACGTCCGCGACATCCTGCCGCGCGTGCCGAAGCAGATCATCACCTACGGCCTGTCGAAGGAAAACAACTTCTACGCCGAAAACGTCGTTGCCGAGGACGGCCGGATGCGCTTCGACTGCGTCCGCGTCAATGGGACGACTTCTCGCCTGGCGATCACCCTGAACACCCCGGGCCTGCATAACGTCCTCAACGCGCTGGCGGCAATTGCCGTGGCCACCGAGGTGCAGGTATCCGACGCCGCGATCGTCAAGGCGCTGGCCGAGTTCAAGGGCGTCGGTCGCCGCTTCCAGCGCTATGGCGAAGTGGCGCTGCCGGCTGGCGGCAGCTTTACGCTGGTCGACGACTACGGCCATCACCCGGTCGAAATGGCCGCGACGCTGGCCGCCGCCCGCGGCGCCTTCCCCGGCCGCCGCCTGCTGCTCGCCTTCCAGCCGCACCGCTACACGCGGACCCGCGATTGCTTCGAGGATTTCGTCAAGGTGCTGTCCACGGTCGATGCCCTGTGTCTGGCCGAAATCTACGCCGCCGGCGAAGCACCCATCGTCGCCGCCGACGGCCGCTCGCTGGCCCGTGCCCTGCGCGTGACCGGCAAGGTCGAGCCGGTTTTCGTCGAGGAAATCGCCGACATGCCGCAAACGATCATGGATGTCGCCCGCGACGGCGACGTGGTGCTGTGCATGGGCGCCGGTTCGATCGGCGCGGTGCCGGGCAAGCTGGCGGGGCAGGCATGAAACTCAAATGCTACGGTCGGCCCAAAAAAATGGCCATTTTTGAAATTGTTTGTGGAGCAAAGCATGTCTGATTTTGGCAAGGTCGCCGTCCTCTTCGGTGGTACGTCCGCCGAGCGCGAAGTCTCGCTGAACAGCGGTTCGCGTGTACTGGCCGCCCTGCAGGGCCAGGGCATCGACGCCCACGCCTTCGACCCGGCGACTCAGCCTTTGGATGCCCTGAAGGGCTATGACCGTGCCTTCATCGCGCTGCACGGCCGGCACGGCGAGGACGGCACGATCCAGGGCGCGCTGGAAGTGATGCACATTCCCTACACCGGCTCGGGCGTGCTGGCCTCGGCGCTGGCTATGGACAAGTTCCGCACCAAGCTGATGTGGCGTGCCGCCGGCCTGCCGATCCCCGATTACGCGGTGCTGACCGCCGATTCCGATTTCGCCGAGGTCGAGGAACAGCTCGGCCTGCCGCTGTTCGTCAAGCCGGCGCACGAAGGTTCGTCGATCGGCATCACCAAGGTCAAGCAGCGCGGTGCCCTGAAGGCGGCATACGAAGCGGCGGCCAAACTCGACCCGCTGGTCATCGCCGAAAAGGGCGTGCTCGGCGGCGAATACACGGTCGGCATCATCGGCGACGAAGCGATGCCGATCATCAAGATCGAGCCGGCCACCGAGTGGTACGACTACGAAGCCAAGTACAACCGCGACGACACCAAGTACCTGTGCCCCTGCGGCCTGCCGGAAGCCAAGGAAATGGAAATCCGCAAGGGTGCGCTGGAAGCCTTCCGCATCCTCGGCGGCCGTGGCTGGGGCCGGGTCGATTTCCTGATGGACGAGGACGGCAAGCATTACTTCCTGGAAGTGAATACCGCGCCGGGCATGACCGACCACTCGCTGGTGCCGATGGCGGCCCGCGTCAATGGCCTGGATTACCCGGCCCTGGTGCGTCGCGTCCTAGAACTCGCTGCCAACGACTGAGGCAATGAATGTGGAACAAACCGCACCTGCTGAACGCGATTGCCGACCTGCTGATGCTGGTCGCTGCTGCCGCGTTGCTGGCCGCCGGCGCGGTCTGGCTGGTGCGCGTGCCGTCCTTGCCGGTCAAGCATGTGGTTTTTGCGGAGCCTCTGCCGCACACCAGGCGCGGCGAGGTGGAGCAGGTGTTGCCGCAGGCGCTGAAGGGCAATTTCTTCAGCCTGAATCTGGAAGCGGTGCGCGGGGCGCTGGAAAAGCTGCCCTGGGTGCGCAACGTGGCCGTTCGGCGGCAATGGCCGGACCGGCTGGAAATCAGCATCGAGGAGCACAAGCCGGTTGCCCGCTGGGGCGAAGGGCGCGGCGAACTGGTCAACAGCTACGGCGAGGTCTTCGCGGCGCTGTTGCCGGAGACCGAGCGTTCCCTCCTGCCGCTGCTGTACGGGCCGCAGGGCACGGCGCAGGAAGTGCTGAAGCACTACGGCGATTTCATCGGGGCGTTCAAGGCAGTCGGCGAAATGCCGGTGCAGGTGACGCTGTCGCCGCGTCTGGCCTGGCAGTTGAAGTTGCAGAACGGCATGTTGGTCGATATCGGCCGCGAGCAGCCGAAGTCGCCAGTCGGTGTCCGGCTGGCGCGCTTTATAGAAATTTATCCGGAAACGGTCGCCAAACGGGCGGTCCGGCCGGCAGTGGTGGATTTGCGGTATCCGAATGGTTTCGCGATGCGAGTCGCGGGCGAGGCGAAGGGAAAGTAAGCATATGAGCAGGGACAACAAGGATCTGATCGTCGGGCTGGACATCGGGACGTCAAAGATCGTCGCGCTGGTCGCCGAGATCAACAACGAGGGTAACCTCAACGTGATCGGCATGGGCTCGCAGGATTCGCGCGGCCTCAAGAAGGGCGTCGTGGTGAACATCGAAGAAACGGTGCACACCATCAGCCGCGTCGTCCAAGAAGTCGAGCTGATGGCCGACTGCAAGGTCAGCAACGTCTACACCGGGATCGCCGGCAGCCACATCAAGAGCTTCAACTCGAACGGCATGGTGGCGATCAAGGACAAGGAAGTGACCCAGAGCGACGTCGAGCGGGTCATCGAAACGGCGCGGGCGATGCCAATTCCGGCCGACCAGGAGATCCTCCACATCCTGACCCAGGAATTCGTCATCGACGGCCAGGACGGCATCCGCGAGCCGATCGGCATGAGCGGCATGCGCCTGGAAGTGAAGACCCATATCGTGACCGGCGCCGTGTCGGCCGCCCAGAACATCGTCAAGTGCGTTCGTCGCTGCGGCCTGGAGGTCAATGATCTGGTGCTGCAGCCGCTGGCTTCCAGCTATGCCGTGCTGTCCGAAGACGAGAAGGATCTCGGCGTCTGCCTGATCGACATCGGCGGCGGCACCACCGACATTGCCGTGTGGACGCAGGGCGCCATTCGCCATACCTCGGTCATCCCGATCGCCGGCGACCAGATCACCAACGACATCGCCATGGCGCTGCGTACGCCGACCCGCGAGGCCGAAGACATCAAGTGCAAGTACGGCTGCGCCCTGTCGCAACTGGCTGACGTCAGCGAGAACCTCGATGTTGCCGGCGTCGACGACCGGCCGAGCCGCAAGCTGTCGCGCCGCGCGCTGGCCGACGTCATCCAGCCGCGCGTCGAGGAGCTTTACGAATTGATCCAGAACGAACTGCGCCGCGCCGGTTTCGAGGAAGTGCTCTCCTCCGGCATCGTGCTCACCGGCGGCGCCAGCGTCATGCCGGGCATGGTCGAGCTGGGCGAGGAAATCTTCCATATGCCGGTTCGTCTCGGCAACCCGAAATACACCGGCAGCCTGGCCGACGTCGTGCAAAGCCCGCGCTTTTCGACGGCCTACGGCCTGCTGCTCGAAGCGCAGGCGCAGCGCAAGCGCGGCCAGAAGATCCAGGAAAAGCAGGGCTTCAAGGATGTCTTCGAGGGCATGAAGTCCTGGTTTGCCAAGAATTTTTGATTTGTTTGTGAACAGTTTTTTCAGAGGAGGTAGTCATCATGTTTGAGATCATCGAGAAGGACGAGGAAGCCGGCACCATCATCAAGGTGTTCGGCGTGGGCGGTGCCGGCGGCAATGCCATCGAGCACATGATTCGCGAAGGCGTCAGCGGCGTTGAATTCATCGCTGCCAACACCGACGCCCAGGCGCTCAGCCGCAGCGCTGCGTCGAGCAAGCTGTCGCTCGGCAAGACCGGCCTCGGCGCCGGTGCCAAGCCGGAAGCCGGCAAGATGGCCGCCGACTCGCACCGCGACGAGATCCGCGCCACGCTGGAAGGCGCCCACATGGCCTTCATCACCGCCGGCATGGGCGGCGGCACGGGTACCGGCGCAGCCCCGGTGGTCGCCGAAATCGCCCGCGAAATGGGCATCCTGACCGTCGGCGTGGTGACCAAGCCGTTCGGCTTCGAAGGCGGCAAGCGGATGAAGTCGGCCGAAGCCGGCATCGCCGAATTTTCCAAGCACGTCGATTCGCTGATCGTCATCCTCAATGACAAGCTGATGGAAGTCATGGGCGACGACGCCGATGTCGACGATTGCTTCAAGGCTGCCGACGACGTGCTGAAAAATGCCGTTGGCGGTATCGCTGAAATCATTACCTACCCTGGCCTGGTCAACGTCGACTTCGAAGACGTCCGCACGGTTATGGGCGAAATGGGCCGCGCCATGATGGGCTCCGCCGCCGCTGCCGGCGTCGACCGCGCCCGCATCGCTGCCGAGCAGGCCGTCGCTTCGCCGCTGCTCGAAGGCATCAATCTGTCCGGCGCCAAGGGCGTTCTGGTGAACATCACCGCCGCCAAGGGCAACCTGAAGATGAAGGAAGTCAACGAAGTGATGAACACCGTCAAGGCCTTTGCGGCAGAAGACGCACACATCATCTTCGGTGCGGTTTATGACGAACTGATGGGCGATGCCCTGCGCGTTACCGTCGTGGCTACCGGCCTCGGCCAGGTCGCCGCTGTAGCCCGTCCGAAGCCGGAGGTCTATCAGCAGCCGGTCCTCGTCCAGGCCACCGGCACCAGCGATGCCGTCGCTTTTGCCGCCGGCCCGGCCATCGACTACAACCAGATCGCCGATGTCCCGGCCGTGGTGCGCAAGGGCAATCGCAATGTGACGGTTGAGGCGCTGGCCAACAGCGGTGTCGATCGTTACGACATTCCGGCTTTCCTGCGCAAGCAGGCGGATTGAAGTAACAAAAACTCTCTCTGAAAAAGGGTGGCGGCGGCTTGTGTTACAATCCGCTGCCTTCCCCAATCATTCAAACACTTAGCATGCTCAAGCAACGCACGTTGAAGACCGTCATCCGCGC
>Ga0075163_10000108_pt1 | contig 91563 bp, 90 predicted proteins | sample JI1023141ADNA_FD_71478 | JGI IMG/M metagenome (GOLD analysis project Ga0075163, IMG submission 71478) | Wastewater effluent complex algal communities from Wisconsin, to seasonally profile nutrient transformation and Carbon sequestration -... | ecosystem: Engineered > WWTP > Effluent > Algae... | reverse complement strand
GTAAAAACCTGGCGAATAAGCAATCTAGCCTTGGCAAAATCATTTCGGACACCGTGCTGTATAAAAAAGTGGCGAACACCGTTGAGCACCTGAACAGGATCAGTGACAGTGCTGAAACCATCAGCAACCATCTTGCGCTTATAACACACGATCTTAAAAACGGAAAAGGTTCGGCTGGTAAAATATTAAGAGACACGCTGCTTGCCCACCAACTCCAAAAAGATTTGCGTTCCATCGACTCCGCGGCGTATAATTTTAACCTGAACATGGTTGCACTTCAAACCGTCTGGCCATTTAAACGCTACTTCAAAAAAAAGGTACAAAAGAAATAAGACCCACCTAACCCGCTAGAGTATATCCTGATGAAAGTCATGTCCCACTTCTGAGGCAAGTCATTCCCCGACAACTTGCCGGAGTGTAACTTTGGAAACGACGAAACTGTGAACTGACTTCCAACCCATATTTTAAAATGAAGCCAGACAACGAATAAACCTGAATTACCATGAGTACATTACCGACACAGGAGCCCAATTTTCTTTATGACCTTTCCAATCCACATTTCAAAAATACGGAGTTGTTGACCGTGGATAACAAAACGCTTAAAGGCCGGTTCGTGCAGTTTAAAGTAACGACAGATGAATTTGAATCCCTCTATCCGGCTGAGAAGTATTGTTTTGTGCCCGAAGAAAAAACGAAGCTGTTTCAAAAGGAGTTCGAGTGGAACGAAGGAGCTTTTGAAGAATTTCCCCCTTATGTTTTACAAATAAGTATGAGTCAGATTAAAAAAATTACGATAAGTCCCAATTTGACACCATAATTACTCCTTATAAAAACCATCATGAAAAAAGACACATACCTATCCGGAATTTATTTTATTGCCTACTGCGCCTTTGCGTTTCTACTCCTAAGCTCATGCAGTAGGCCGAAAGACGAAGTAGTGGGAAATCTGGTGAACGAACGCGATTCCTTACAGGTGAGTTTAAGTGAAAAAGACACGCTCATCCACCAATTGAGTTATTCCTTTGATGAAATAGAAGCAAACCTGGCAGAGATTACCAAAAAACAAAGCACCTTACTGGCCCATACCAACAACGAAACTATCCTAAACAAGCAGGAAGAAATAAATAAAAACATCGGCGAAATAAATGAATTAATGCGGCGTAATGCCGACAAAATCAAATCACTTAATAACCAGTTAAAACGATTAAAAGATCATAATGTAGCTTTAAGCCGTATGGTAGACATCCTTTTTGAACACGTGATGTATAAAAATAATGATCTGGCGGAACTGAATCATTTACTTACAAAAAAAAATAAATCGATCAATTCACTGAACAATCTAACAACCTCTCTTAATGAATACCGCCAAGAAAAAGAAAAAATAATTGAAACACAGAAAAAAGAACTCGAAAACAAAGATCAACAATTAAACACTGCCTACTACATTGTTGCGGGCGCCAGCGAATTAAAAAACAGCAACATTTTGACCTCCGGTAACAAGCTGTCAGCAAACTTTGATCCCAGGTATTTTACACAAATTGACCTGCGCGAGGAAACTTATATTGCAACCGCGAACCCAGCAACAAAAGGCATCAAAAAACTACTTACTCCACATCCGCAAGAGTCGTATGAATTTGTAAAAAACGACCGCGGAACCATTGTAAATATCAAAATAAAAGATCACACCGCCTTTTGGAAACTTTCAAAATTTTTGGTCGTAGAAACTAACTAATTAGAATTGTAAACATTGCTAATTCATACAGAAACGAATTAATCACATTAAACCTATCTATCATGCAAAATCAAAGTTCCAATACCCAATTAAAAGTAATTGGCGCCTTGTTGTTGGGCGCCGCTATCGGCGCGGCGCTCGGTGTTTTATTCGCTCCTGCTAAAGGGGCCGAAACCAGGCGTAAGTTGATGAATGACGCCAAAGACATGGCCGAAGACTTAAAAGACAAACTTAAAAACAGCTCCAGTGAAGAAGAAAGCGGTCTGGACGATCCTGAGCTGAATAACCCGGTTTAATGTGACTTTAAAAACACAATTACATGGAAAAAAATAACCCACAAAATATGGGATCTGATCTAAAAGCCTATGCCAGGTTGCAGTACAAACTTATTCAACTTGAAACGATCGAGAAGTTATCGTCAGTTGGCTCCTGGTTGTTTTCGCAAACACTATTAGTAGGCTTTTTGTTATCCGCTTTACTTTTTTTAAGCACGGGTGGAGCCTTTTTCCTGGCATCACTGTCGGGAAGCGTCACCATAGGTTTCTGTCTGGTCGGTGGGTTTTACATTTTATTGTTTGTGATTTTTTATTTTATACGCCAAAGCGTTATAAAAAACCCGTTGAAGAATAAAATCATCCACTCCCTACTTGAGGAAGGAGAAATAAATACCAACGAATCATGAAAAACACACCAACGCTTTTACAGTACCAACTCAGGGAAAAGATCCATGCATTGAAAGCCGAGCGGGAAATTCTTGAAACAAGGATTTACGGGAACATGGCGGAGCTTCAACAACTAGCAAACAACCCTACTCCAGTACTTAAAAAAGTATTGGCAGGCATTGCGGACGATAAAGACTTACAAAACGATCTATTGAAAGTCGGGGTACATTTTACCGCAGACTACCTCATCGATAAATATTTGCCACACGATAAAGAATCTCTGATTTCAGGACTGCTCAATAACCTAAAAAGCAAAAACACCAGTAAAACCGGCGGGGTTTTGTTAGACATCGTTTCCAAACTGCTGTCGAAAAAAGTTTAGCTTGAGGCTTAAAAAGCGTTGGTTACTTCTCGCAATCAGTAAGGGATACAAAACAGGAGCATTACATTTTACATTCCTACCGACTTCCAAGTACACATATAATGTTGACAACATCGCATTGAAAAAAACTGAAACTGACCTTTTTAACTTTCAATAATAAACTTCATTGAGGAAAAACCAGCGCAGGAAGCGGAATACTGAAATACTGCAGGCACTCTGTGGTTTGAAGGTATCCGTTTGATAACGGTGATAGTTAAGAGCTAACAACACATGTACAGTTGATACCGATTTTGCCTCAACACAATGACAGGCGATCGACTAATTTTGCCCTACCGTTAACCTATCTTTTTTTCACCCGGCCCCTACCCTAAGGCTTAAACCGGGCCAGGATCACTCCCGCCACCAGGGCCTGGAAAAGCCCGGCAACCGTCCAACCAATAACCATCCCCATCGATAAGTGAAATGAACTGTAAGACATAATCATACCCGGAATGGTTACCACCCAATAGTTAAACGCGAAGGAGAGCCCGCGCCGTACAAAGTTTTCGCCATTCACCAGTGTTTTTACTTTGTTCCATAAACGGTATAAAATAAAGGCGCTGATAAAGGGTACCAGCCAATAAAGTGACATTAAAGGATCAGACCACGGCCTGAATAAGGCTGGATTTTGATACTCGACATTGATGGACGGCGACATGGTACCGGCCAGGTTACTAATCCCCATGCCGGTGAGCAACATGAGGAGACCTGTTGTAAGAACGATGAGGATAGTTTTCATGGATTCTATTTTAATTAAGAGTTTAGCAGAATATATTCTATAATTAACGCATCAATTCATTAGCCACCAGCAACAAGTGCCTGTCGAGCTCATGCTTTCCTCCCGCCGCTTTCGGGAAAGAGGTCTTCGTAAATCCACCTGCCTGTTGCCCAATAACCACATTCACCGATCCTTTTAATAGTGATTTGATAGCTTCATTCCCCAAAAGGCTTGCGAGCAGGCGGTCTGCACAGCTGGGATTCCCTCCCCGCTGCACATGTCCCAAATTGGTAACTCGGATTTCAAAGTGTTTAAAGCGTTCACCCACTTGCCTTGCGACTTCCGCGGCGCCCCCTTCCACAGCTCCTTCCGCCACCACCACAATCATTGAGCGTTTTTTCCGCACCCAACCTTTTTCCAATGTCTGAATCAATTGTGCTGTGTTGTTTTTAAGCTCTGGCAACAAAATGGCTTCGGCACCAGCGGCAATGCCAGTGTGCAGCGCAATAAAACCAAGATCGTTCCCCATGACTTCCACAAAAAACAAGCGGTGATGTGAATTAGCTGTATCGCGAATCTTATCAATGGCTTCCAGGGCGGTATTTATGGCGGTATCAAAACCAATGGCCATATCGGTACCATAAATATCATTGTCGATCGTTTTCGGAATTCCTATAAACGGCACCGGAAACTCCCTTGTAAATGCATCCGCACCCGCAAACGAACCATTTCCACCGATGAGAACCACAGCGTCAATTTCCATGTGACGCAGTTCATCGTATGCTTTTCCGCGCCACCGGCTTTCCTTAAACCGCTCTGTTCTCGCGGTTTCTAAAATGGTACCCCCCTTATGAATGATATTGCTTACTGCTTCAGCATCAAGGGGTACAAAATCCCCTTCAATCAATCCTTCATAACCACCTTGCACGCCAAAGACACGAATTCCGTGGTTAATGGCCGTACGCACGGCCGAACGAATCGCCGCATTCATCCCGGGGGCATCACCTCCCGAAGTCATTACCGCAATGGTTTTTATGCCCGCCGATTTGTGTCTATTCATGATATGTGCCTTTGCATTTATTGTTTTTTGGTAAAGTTAAGTCCGATTCGTGCGGACATTTATGATTTATATCATCGCCCACATTGATTTTATGCACCCAGTCGACGGCCCACCAAGACTAACTTTGTAAAAAAAGAATGAAGATCAACAAAGAATGGCATATGAAACACAAAATGCCAAAGAACCCCACGTTGGACGACCGAATTGCCTGGCACTTAGCACATCAAAAAAATTGCAGTTGCCGAAAAATTGGAGTCAAATTGGCAGAGGAAATCAAAAAACGCGGAATTAAATTTTGATATCAGTCTTTTTTAACAAAACAGATATAAACATTTTACAACATAGACTTTTCCTCTTTTTGTACTTTAGCGGGTATTTAAAAATTAGCTAATGAAATCATTTCGATTAAGAACCAAGGACAATGAATTGATCCGTTTTAATGTTTATGAGGATGTGGCGCCCATAACCAGCGAAGCGTTTCTAAACAGCCTTCCCTTTACTAGAACGTTCCTACACGCCAGGGTATCGGGGGAGGAGATCTGGATTGACAATGCGCCAGAGCTGGACATTATCCAGGAAAACGCCTCAGTGTTTACTGCACCGGGCGAAATTGTGCTAGGCCCTTTAAAACCAATACGGGCAAAAACTTCTAAATGTCTGGGCATTTATTACGGGGAAGGGAAAGGACTGGATTGCTGCAATATTTTTGGTAAAGTAGTCCCCGAAGACTTCACCAAACTTAAATCTCTTGGCGACAAAATATGGAAACACGGCTTACAGGAAGTAACATTTGAACGAACGACTTAACAGTAGTTTCCTGAAAAACAGAAAACGGTATGAAGTTGAAACGATGAAGCACTAAATCTTTATAAAATCTTTATATTTTACCAGCTACCTTTGTAGCATTAAATTAAGACTAATTGGTACACGTCGATTTCAGAAAAAACAGTCTTGGGACACAATATGTTATCAGCGTAGCATTTACACTACTTGTGGCCTTAGTTTGCTACCTATTGTCTGGTTTTTTAGGTTACCGGGTTGTTGCACTCCTCCTTTTAGTTACGGTTTCACTTAATGCAATGGTGTTTGAAATGACGCCGGTTTTGGTGAATGCTGTTTTAAGCGCCTTACTTTGGAATTTCTTTTTTATTCCTCCAAAATTTACGCTGGCAATTACCAATACGGAAGACACCCTCATGTTTATGATGTATTTTGTGGTGGCGTTTATCAATGCGGTACTTACCACCCGTATCCGAAGAGCAGAACAGCAAGCCCGCCTGAAAGAGGAAAAAGAAAATACCTTAAAATTGTATAACACATTGCTCAATTCGTTATCACATGAGTTACGTACACCCATTTCTACCATCATTGGCGCTTCAGATAACCTAATGGTGATGGCAGACAAACTTTCTGAATTTAACAAATATGAATTAGCCGCTGAAATTTCTAAAGCATCTCTGCAATTGAACCGGCAAGTAAGTAATTTATTGAACATGTCGCGACTGGAATCGGGATTTATCAAACCTAAGAACGATTGGTTTGATATTCGCGAACTTGTTTACGATGTGCGTGAACAACTAACTGAAGAAGCCAAAGGAAGACCTATTCATATTGCCGTAAAAGAAAATCTACCTTTATTTAAACTGGATTACGGATTGATTGTTCAGGTGCTGCATAATCTTCTGCACAATGCCATTATTTACGCACCAAAATACGCGGTAATTACGGTAAGAGCTTTCTGCAAAGACATTAGCCTGGTATTAGTGATTGAAGATACCGGCCACGGATTTCCAGAAAGTGAGATCGACAAAGTATTTGATAAATTTTACCGGCTTAAAAATTCCGCCACCGGAGGCACTGGTCTGGGACTTTCGATCGTAAAAGGTTTTGTTGAAGCGATGGGTGGCAATATTAGTCTTAAAAATATGCCGGAAGGCGGCGCTGTGTTTACGGTAGAAATTCCTTCCGAGTTATCTTACGTAAGTAATCACCAGATCAAAGTATGAAACCAACTTCCATACTGGTGATTGATGATGAACAGCAGATCCGAAAGTTACTGGACATTACTCTTCGTACCAATGGGTTTGAATTAACAGAAGCTCCTTCGGCGATGGAAGGCCTCAAAATAGCGGAAGAATTAAACCCGGATTTGATTCTGTTGGATCTCGGATTACCAGATGAAAGTGGACATGTTGTATTGGAAAAACTAAGAAAGTGGTATACACAACCTATTATCATTCTATCGGTGCAAAGTAACGAAGAAGATATTGTGAATGCTTTAGATAAAGGCGCTAATGATTACCTCACCAAACCATTCCGCACAGGAGAACTTCTTGCAAGAATCCGTTCTTCGCTGCGCGTTAACCGCACACACCTCATCACCTATCAAGGCACAAACAACAAACTGGAAATTGATCTTGAACTGCGCACCGTAAAGAAAAACGGCGAATCTCTAAAACTGACGGCTACTGAATTTGACTTGGTTAACCTATTTGTAAAAAACGAAGGCCGGGTCCTCACGCACCAGTATTTACTGCGCCAGGTGTGGGGTCCAGGGTATATCAGCCAAACGCAATATCTGCGTGTTTTTATCGCGCAAGTCAGAAAAAAAATTGAAACAGAGCCTAACCGGCCAGAATACATATTAACAGAATCGGGTGTTGGTTACAGATTCTCCGGCAACGATTCAACTATTTTTTAAAACTATGAGCACACCACATCACGGCATCAACAAAACAACCATCGGCGGTTTACTAATAACCCTGGGCATTATTTATGGGGATATTGGCACCAGTCCCCTTTATGTTATGAGCGCTATTATTGGAAAGAGCGTTATTGATGCCGACATTGTAAAAGGGGCCATCTCCGCGGTATTCTGGACCTTAACCTTGCAAACAACCGTTAAATATGTCATCCTAACCCTGCGCGCGGATAATAACGGGGAAGGCGGAATATTCTCGTTATTTACTTTAGTACGGAGAAATAAATACAAGTGGTTGATAGTACCTGCCATTATTGGAGGTAGCGCCCTTCTGGCTGATGGCATCATTACGCCCCCGATATCGGTTTCCGCAGCGGTAGAAGGACTACGTTTCTTTTCGCCGGAGTTAAACACAGTACCACTGGTAATTGGAATTTTATTCGGACTCTTTTTTATTCAACAATTTGGCACGGGTTTTATAGGAAAATTTTTTGGCCCCTTGATGACCGTTTGGTTTCTTATGTTGGGCATTCTGGGGGTTTCACAACTCGCATCCGATTGGAGCATCCTTTCAGCACTCAACCCCTATTATACCTATAAATTATTGCAAACCCACCCTTCGGGCATTTTAATTCTAGGATCTGTATTCCTTTGCACTACTGGGGCCGAAGCACTTTACTCCGATTTGGGTCATTGCGGCAAAGGAAACATTCGAATCTCCTGGATTTTTGTAAAATCCATGTTGGTACTCAATTATTGTGGGCAAGGGGCCTGGTTAATTGCGCACGAAGGACAAAAGCTCGAATCGTTTCAAGCGAGTAATCCCTTTTTCGCAATCATGCCCGAAGTATTTATGCCTTACGGCATCGTTATTGCCACCATAGCAGCCATAATAGCTTCACAGGCACTCATCAGTGGCTCTTTCACACTAATAAACGAAGCCATGCGACTCAATTTATGGCCCAAAGTGACGGTAAGATACCCCACGGTACTGCGCGGACAGATTTATATACCATCTCTCAACTGGTTGCTGCTTGCCGGGTGTATCATGGTGGTTATTTATTTCAGGGAATCTGCCAATATGGAAGGCGCTTATGGATTGGCCATTGTGCTCTGCATGTTAATGACCACCACCCTGTTGAATTTTTATATGCACATGAAACGTTACAATAAATACCTGATATTTTTTACCATCAGCGTTTACCTTATCATCGAATCGTCATTCCTTTGGGCCAACCTGAGTAAGTTTATGCATGGAGGATGGATCACCCTGCTGATCGCTAGCATTCTGATGATAGTAATGACCGTGTGGCACCTTGCTAAGAAAATACGGAACCGTTATGTGGACATGGTTAAATTTGATACGTATAAACAAATGCTCATTGACCTGAGTAACGACGAGTCTTTACAAAAATACGCCACACACCTGGTTTACATGACCAGCGCCAGCAATCCCAGCGAGATCGAATCCAAAATTATTTATTCCATTTTTCAAAAACGACCAAAAAAAGCTGACGTGTATTGGTTTGTTCACGTGGACGTGATGAATGAGCCATACCGCATGGAGTACCGGGTGACACATGTCGCCGACAATGATATTATCCGGATCGATTTCAGGATTGGCTTCAGAATAGCGCCACGTGTGAACCTGATGTTTAGAAAAGTAGTGGAAGATATGGTGAAAAATAAAGAAGTGGATATTACCAGTCGTTACGAGTCATTAAACAAAAACAATGTGATCGGCGATTTTAAATTTGTAGTACTGGAAAAATTCCTTTCGTACGAAAATGACCTGCCATTATTTGAACGGCTTGTATTACGCATGTATTTCTTTATAAAACATTTTAGTCTGAGTGAGGCGAAAGCTTTTGGACTGGATAGCAGTTCGGTAAAAATAGAAAAATTTCCAATGGTGATTAAACAACCTAAAGAACTCCACCTGAAACGTGTTGGCTAACCAGTGTTAACAATTGGAAATCATCTGAAAAAGACATAAATAACATTAACATAAACCGTTTAAAAATAAATTGTATGAAAAAAGAAATCCTTTTGGTGACGCTGTTGTTTATCGGGTTAATGGCGTTTGCCCAAGAAGACAGCACCGAACAAATAAATAGACAAAAAGGGGAACCACTTGAGGGCATGGATATGACCTGGTTAAATGGCGGCGATCGTCGGCACTCACCCACGCTAGCCGGTAAATACTTTACACCAACGGTAATGGTAGACGCCAACTGTAGTTATTCATTTGCCGACCCAATCGATAATACGATTGTTGGATCGACTGCGCTGGCCCGTAATAATGAAATGCAGATTTCTTCCGTAAATCTTGGTGGTGATTTTTCATACAACGGTGCAAGGGCACATATTGTTACACAATTTGGTACCCGATCAACTGTAATTCCAAGAAATGACTATAGCTTATATAAAGGACAATACCAATTAGCTGATGTATACCGTTACCTTGCGGAAGCTAACGCGGGTTATCATTTCAAAGTGCTTCACGGCATTAATGTTGACGCGGGTATGTTCATGTCTTACATTGGTCTTAACTCTTACTACCAGGTTGAGAACTGGGAATATCAAGCCTCTTTTACTTCTGACAATACGCCGTGGTTTTTTAACGGGATCAGAGTACAAATTTTTGCGACAAAAAAATTAAAAATTGAACCCTGGATAATTAATGGTTGGCAGAGTTACGGCATGTTTAATAAACAACCAGGAGTCGGTGGCAATATTACGTGGTGCCCCAGCGAAAATATAAAATTGCTAACTAACAATTATTACGGTGCCGATGCGGCGTTAATCCCGAATAGAAAGCGTTTTCACACGGACAATAGTCTATTGATCAGGTACCTTCACAAACCCAAATCAAAGGGAGTAAGTCAAATGGCGTTTTCATTGACCAGCGATTTTGGTTTTGAGAAAGGTGGTGGTGTTAATGGATTGAAAGACGACGCCGTGAAGGGTCCAGCACAATATTTTGCAAGTGTGATGTTCTATAATAAACTATGGTTCGCTAAAAATAAACTGGCATGGACTTTAGGTGGTGGTTACATGAGTAATCCTGGCAGATACCTGGTACTTTATCCTACCGGGCAGGCAAGCCCTCTGCCAAACCCAACCGACCCCACTTCCACAGCAGGGGCGTTTCCTTACAGCGCTAATCCTGGCGATAAGTTTGAGGGATTTGACTACTCAACTAACATTGACTGGTTACCCAATGAACACATCCTGTTCCGCTTAGAATATGTACACAGACAGTCAAGCGTTCCTTATTTTGCAGGCCATGGAGGCGTAACTTCACCAACAGGCTACACCACAAATGCCCTGACACCCGAATGGCAACCAGACCTCGTAAAATTTGAAGACCGTATCATTTTAGCAGTGTTATTCAGATTATAATTTTGGATAAAAGCTAAAAATCCCCGATAAATCTCAGGGACTTCTTTCGTAAAGGAATTCAGAAATTACACCAATATAATCCTCTCAGTAATAGGGTATTTTCTGGCTTTAGGATGAGAAACCGTCAATGGATATTTACTTTAATCCTTAATGACCTTTGTTCTATAAACACTCTTTCCATCAGATAAAGAAATGATATAAATTCCCCGGGCGTACTTTTCCGTGTCCACTATTAATAAACCCGAATCAAGAATTTGACCACTGTTAAGTGTATTTCCCAACATGTCTCTAATTTCGTAGTGATTTCCGATAGTGGACGCGATTTTTATAGAGTTGTTAAAAGGGTTTGGATAAACCTCAGCGTTTACATTCGCTGATAACTCGTTAATCCCAACGCAAACGCTCACCTTCTGTACAATAGTTTTTTCAACCGCGCAATCACCTTTTGTTCCAACAACTGTATAGGTGGTTGTAGTGGTAGGTGATACAACTATTTCGGGATCTGTGGCTCCATTCGACCAGGTATAGTTATCTGATCCTGCAGCAGTAAGCGTTACCTGTTGACCAGCACAAATAATTGAACTGGTTGACGAAACGCTCACCGAGGAAGCCGTACACAAAGTACCGTACTTATATTCAAATTCAAAAAAAACACTCGCCATTACCTGCTGATTATTGTCAAGAGCAACTACCTGGGCCGCACTTAAATTAGACACCGTGGTAATGCGCATAGCCAGATACATATCGGTATTCCTTACCTTCACAATATAGATATTCCCAGCCACTACCGCTGTATCCATTTTTGTGGCCAACGTCGAATTGTAAGCGGAGATTAAATCGTTCACCGTATTTAACGATGAGAACGAAACCGAGTTGTTTAAATAAAACTTCGTTTGGTTATTCCCCTGATAATTAAACATGCCTATGTTACTCACATTACTAGTGAATCCAAATTGCCACCCAAAGGTTGATCCGTTCCAACTGAAATAACCGTTATGTTCAACCATATCGCGATTGGCTGCCATCGAAGCATTGCCTGAAGGAACATTTACGTGATTCACAAAATCATACCCAGACTGAGCATTTGAATTTACAAAACCATAGGGCGCACCCGAAAGCGCAGAACTATGGTGTTCATACAGCTTTTTCCCGGTAACAAGTGTTAACGTTTGAGATTTTAAAGCATAAGCCCATAAAAAAAGGCTGACCGTAATTAATAGATTTTTTTTCATGTTTGTGTTTTCATTTTTTACGGAGATTTTGTTTTTGTTTAAACAATTAATAAACAACACACGGGATGGATGAGAGGATTTCTAATACCTGTGTATTGCAAAGGGATTTTGTACCACAAATATGTGAAACAACCGGTGCTTAAATGTGGAAGATATATATTCGGTCACAACAACACTATAAACGTGACACTTGGCTTCATATCTGTAGATATCTATTGAAACAAAATCTGTTCAAGAGCAATAAAAAAGGGGCTGTTACACCCCTCTATTATTTAAATGCCGCTTCTTACTTAGTTCTTAACGAGTTTAAAATCCTTTGAGTTACCAAAATCATCAAAAATTCTAAGGATATATAACCCCGCCGGCAACTGCGACGTTTCTATCACGTCAGAAGTCCCCAACGTTGCATGAATCACCTTTTGACCCAAATTATTATAGACGGCCACTGCGCCGCTAAAATCCTTAATTTTTAATTCATTGCTAAAGGGATTTGGATAAACACTGATAGAAGATACATTTTCTTGCGTATCATCCAAATGCGTGCAGGCGGACACCGTGACAGTTTTTACCACCGCGATCGATCGGCAACCGTCCTGTGAAGTGGCATTGACAGTAAAATTCCTCATTCCTGCTGTAGCAGTTGATGTATAATTAACAGCACTGCCAGTTGAAACTGCCGAACCACTCCAGGTATAGGTTGCTGCACCACTTACCGTTAGCGTAAACGTTTTATTAAGACAAACAGCATTTGAGGAAGACACTACTGTAACCGTTGGATTGGGATAAATTGGTAATGCGAAAACCTGAGTATGTCTGCAATTATTGGATCCGCGACCAGTAAGTGTAAACTGTGTAGTCGTGGAAGTAGTTACAGGAGGAACCGTGAGTGCGAGCGGATTGAAGGTGGCAGAACTATTGGCACTTAACTGATAAGTATAAGAAACCGCACCCGCAGCGGTAAGTGTAAATGTACTGCCAGCACAAACCACGCCATTTGGATTGCGCGTGACTGTTACTGTGGGAGACGATATAACGTATGCGTTAATGGAACACATGCTTATACAACCGGGAGTGGATTCGCCCATGAGGCAATATGAATTAATATTTGTATGCGTTGGTACCACACTTGTGGTGGTAGTGTTAGCGCCATTGCTCCATGTGTAGGAAGTAATGGAGGGGTCTGGATTCGAAGATATGCCAAGGATCAACGGATTATTCATACACAATTGATTACTTAACCACGATCCACTCACAAAAGGAAGCGCGCATGGATTGTAATACCTGAATTCGTCAATGCCAATGTAATTTCCATTCGGACCCGCCGCCCCCCCATTCGGCACATAATACCTAAACCCTAACCGACCCACCGTTGGAGTTGCAATCCCAGTTAAGGTGACCGTAAAAACTGCCCACTCAGTTGGTAATCCATAAGGGAAAAGGGATGGATTTATATCCGTAACAATGTTTGTAAATGATCCGGCGGAGTTGGTGGGTGTGCTTACCGATGCCCCCACATTGACACCGGCTCCATCTGTGCTATAATACAGTTGCAGCCTATCTGGCTTAACGTTTGGCAAAATACTGCCATTTACAGCAAACTGAACCATACAGCCATTTGCCAGATTAAGGGTTGGTGTCAGAAGCCAGGCACTAATTGTGTTGGTAGCTCCCGCTGACGAAGTGCTGTTCATATCCGCGGCAAAATAATCTGTTGGCAACCCATTTAACGCATCAAATTTTAACGGATCTCCCTGAAACCAACCCGTAGCATTAGTGCCGGTGGGGAAGGACAAATTCTGAACACTCCAACCATTGGCCACAGGACTGAACGGAGCGGTAAAATCTTCGTATAAGACAACCTGACTTTTGCTTACAAAAGCAAGTAATGTAAAAATCAATAAAAAAGTAATTTTTGTTTTCATGTTTTAGTTTTTTTTAGTAACGGAAATTAAAGCGTTCTCCTTTGAACGCCTACGCATCCTCTTACCAAAATTGGAGAATGAAAACTAAAAAAAAATGGAAGGTTTGTATTCGTTAAAGATTACCACATAAACCGGATGAACAGATTGATATTCGTTTTCAGATGGAATTGAGCAGATGGAGCACCGCTTCTTTTTTTCTTACTGATACGGGAACGATAGTTTCATCCTTCATTGTAATAAGGCTTTCTGATTTCTCGTAACAAAAAATAAAATCGCCATTAATAAGATGCGACTGATGAACCCTTATAAAACCAACAGGAGATAACAGCTCATCAAACTCCTTTAATAACCTCGACACCACAATTTTTTTCCCGTCTTTAAGAAAAACCTCCGTGTAGCTCCCTTCAGCATGGAATCGCACTATGTCGGTTACTGAAAGGGAATAAATACGTTCCAAGGTTTTAAGCACGATTTTTTGACGTCGCGTTATAGGCTCGCCGATACTGCTCAACAACGTTTTTAATTGGGTATTCCAATCACTAGCTTGAGATAATTGACTGGCTTTGTTTACTGCGCTGATAATATCTAGCGGTGAAAGTGGTTTTAGTAAATAATCAATCGCGCTTCTTCTAAAAGCATCAATTGCATATTCCTGATGAGCAGTAATAAAAACAATGTTAAAATTAACGAAATCAAAACGATTCAATAAATCAAAACCTGTACCATCCTGCATTTGCACATCCAAAAAAACAAGGTCGGGACAATGCTCTGCAATTAACGCGTAACCTTCTTCCACCGAGGATCCCGTAGCCAAAACTTTTACATTGCGGCAATACTCTTTTAAAAGATTAAAGGTTAGCTCAGTACTATTTTTTTCATCATCTATTATTACAGCTTTCATAAACTATAAAATTAAGCATGCTGGGTTAAACTTAACATATAAATTCTCTCAGGGTCAAAAAAAGATCCATGAATTGAACTGTCGGCCATTTATTGGAACATGGTATTACGTGGTAAACCTTTCTATCTATGCCAAGGTGAAGAACCACCATTTTATTTATATACTCAAGCGTATTTATTGAATGAGACCTTTCCGTGATTGTGCGACGCAATGGGATGAGTAAGCCGATTTAAAAGGGAAATCCGCAATTTACGATCATGACCACATTTCGACCCCCACGCATGGCTTCCATAAATTTTATCACGTCAAAAAAACAATCTAATTTTTTTGTACCTTAACACAGGTTTTAATAAAGAAAACTATGAAAAACATCTTCCTCACATTTTTGGCTGCACTTTTGTGGCTGAGTAACTTTTCGCAACAAACTATCCGGTTAAACATTCAACATAAACTGGGCTCACAGAATTTTGCGTTTAATCAGGTGGCCAACAATAACCTTGGCAACACTTTTAAACTAGATCGTTTGCAGTATTACCTTTCGGGCTTTGAAATCATTCACGATGGCGGCCAGACAAAACCGATAACCAACATATATTATCTTGCTGACGCCTCTTTAATTACTTCGATTGACCTCGGCGGTCATACAGATATTAATTCGATTGAGGGCATTAAATTTGCAGTAGGAGTAAATACACCTGAAAATAACGCTGATCCGAGCCAGTGGCCAGCAACCCACGCGTTGTCACCGAAATCACCGTCCATGCATTGGGGATGGGCATCGGGTTATTTCTTTGTTGCACTTGGTGGTAATTCAGGTCCGGTTACCGACCAGCCCCTGGAAATGCATGCCCTTGGAAATGCAAATTATTTTTCACAAACCATAGCGACAAGCGCCACACTGATTAATAACGAGCGCGTGATCACCCTCACTGCTGATTACACCAGAGCTTTGTTAAACATTGACATCTCCAATGGTCTGGTTCTTCATGGATCCAACAGCTCAAACGTAACCATGATGACCAATTTCCGAGATTCAGTTTTCAGCGCGCTACCTACTCAAACCGCTGTTGTTGGCTTACAGGAACACAGACAGGAGTCCAATGAACTTGATATTTACCCGAACCCTTCCGCCGGAGTGTTTGTTGTGGACATTAATGGTGCCCTCACAGCTAATAATGCTATCGTCATTTCCGATATTACCGGCCGAATTTTACAAACATTTCCAGCGAACCATACAACTACCGAAATTAAAATCGAATCACAAGGCCTGTATTTCGTTTCATTAATGATCGGTCAGAAAGTGGTAACAACCAAAAAAGTTATTGTCCGTTAAAAATCATGCGTATTCATTGGCCTAAAACGATTTCGGCCGGTTTTATTCTCATTGCGCTGGTATTAACCGCCTGCTATAGTAATCTGGGCTTACGCGGAAAAAATTCCTTAAGAGCGATTGAAATCCCCGATGGGTTTCCTGAAATTAATTTTCCGGAAGATAATACGTTTACTCCAGAACGCTGGACCTTAGGTAAAAAATTATTCTACGACAGAGCACTGTCATTGGACAATACTGTCAGTTGTAGTTCATGCCACCAGGCTTCACTGGCATTTAGCGACAGCGTAGCGTTGAGTCTGGGGGTCAATAAATTACCCGGAAGTCAAAACGCGCCGACTCTCGCTAATGTCGCTTATCATCCTTACTACACCAGACTCGGTGGTGTTTCCACTTTAGAAAAGCAAATACTGGTTCCTATCCAGGAACATAATGAATTTAATTTCAACATCATCGAAATTGCTAAAAGGTTAAAAACCAATGTTACTTATCAAGAATTGAGTAGAAAAGCATATAACAGAGAAATGGATTATTATGTGATTACCAGAGCCCTCGCTAATTTCGAAAGGAGTCTCATCAGTGGGCAAAGTAAATACGACATGTTTAAAAGGAACCGAAACGAAAAGGTTCTCAGCGAAACTGAACTTAGTGGCATGGAGTTGTTTTTTAGCAAAAGAACGAATTGCTCCGCGTGTCATAGCGGTTTTAACTTTACCAATTACCAATTTGAAAACAATGGATTATATGAAACATACAAAAACATGGGCCGTAAACGTCTAACTGAAAAGGAGGAGGACCTTGAAAAATTTAAAACACCGACCCTCCGCAATGTATCACTTACAGCCCCTTTTATGCATGATGGTTCTCTAAAAACACTAACAGAAGTAATTGAACACTACAATTCAGGGGGTAAAACTAACCCCAGAAAAAGTGAGCTGATTAAGCCACTAAACCTTACGGAAAATGAAAAAACAAACCTTCTGGCGTTCTTATCCACGTTAACTGACTACACATTTGTCAAAAATCCAAAGTTCAGAGAAAAGTGAACTAAATAAGCAGTTCCCACGCGCGTATCAAAATAAAAATGTTTTTTGTCCAATTTCGGGCATCTCATTTTTCATGAGTGTATAAACCAATTAATACACCAAACATGGATACATTTTTAACACCCATTGAGAAACCCGAGGGAATTGTAATGAAACTCGTATATTTTTTAACCCGTAAACGATTCGGCAAAGTGTTAATGCCATTGAAGGTACATTCTGCCAGACTTCCTTCAGCTTTTGGTATATTTTATGGAAAAATTTCCCAGCTTGATAAAAAGCTTGGCCTTTCGCCCGAACTCACCTCAATTATTCGACAGCAGGTATCCCGACTCAACCTCTGTTTATTTTGTAGCGATGCGGGCAAATTTGTGGCCATGCAAGCCGAGTTGAGTGAGAACAAATTTAATGCGCTCGACACGTACGCGATTAGTCTCTATTTTACCGACGCGGAACGGGCAGCTCTCGATTACGCAACAGAACTTACCCTGAACAAAAACGTAAAGCAGACTACTTTCAAAAAAATGTCAACTCATTTTTCAGAAAGGGAAATTTGCGAAATAGTCTGGCTGGTGGCAAGTGAACACCTTTACAATGTGACTAACCTGGGCCTAAACATCCATTCCGACATGCTTTGCGAACTGGACAACAAAAAAGTAAAATCTTAAAACATACTAACGCGCAACCACAATTTTCTTTGTTATGTCACCCGTTAATGAATGAATCTGCAAAAAATAAATACCATTGTATAAGGTTCTTGTATCCAAATAAGTAATGGTACTTCCCTGGTAGATAATTGCAGTTTGCACTAATGCTCCCTTAACATCATACAAACTGAGTAAGATATCCTGATTATTTATCTGCCCCAATTGTACGGCGATAAAATCAGTGCCTGGATTCGGAAAAATACCGACAGGTAACTCACCGGTATTTTTCGTTATCCCGGTTGTCGTTGCGGTATAGTTAGTAACGGATTCATTGATACTCGTAACTTTTGCAGCGTTTTTTACGCCATAAAAAGTTGGGCCAACGGCGTAGGGATAAGCAGAGTTCCAGTTTTTATCCACAGTACAAAAGTAAGCGTAAGTTCCGTTTGGATATTCGGGTGTAACACAGAAACGGCCGTTATGCTCATCCAGAATTTCGGGTGTTAACGTGGTGGTTGGCACATATTCATAATCTTCCCTGAAATAACCAAGAGGATAGGTGGCATTCACTGGTGGCCCATCAAGCACATCGGAACCATCCGCATAAACGGATCGTACATTTATACTCCTTAGCTGATAGCCCGATTTTATCCGCGCAATGCCACCAGTACCATTGGTGTTTTTATAACCATAACCACCATAAATAGGGAACCCGTCGTAGGCAAAACCAATAAGTGGCGAATGCGCTGTGCTGTCTAATCCATAAAGTCCGTCGGCATTATAAAGATTACAAATTGTAGAAATGACTGTAAGATCAAGTTTGAAGGCACTTGGATTTTGATGATGATGGTAATTTCCCATGGCCGGATGACCTTTAGAGCAATCAAAACCAACACGCTCCGCCACCACCGCATCCCGGTTCCACACATTATCGCCCATACCTCCAATTGGACCTCCTGCGAGAGCATTGGTAGAATTTTTCCATGAAACACCATCCCGGTAATCAAAAAGAGCTACTCCATTTATAAATAAACCGATATTTCCACCCGAAGTCGAAACTGGAGTATTTGTATTTTGAACGGGCACCAGGGGAAACTTAAAGATCCCATTCTGGGAGGTGGCCAACGATGGATTTCCGTCTAAAAACGGGCCGGTGACGTATGCCGGAATACCATTGGTAGTAATGTAAACGGAAGACGAGGAATACTGAACGCTTTGAACGTTGGCCAGCACATTATCGTTAATCGGGGTTGAATTCCCGTTCACGTAATGCCTTCCCATAATTGACGAATTGTTGATCATCCAGCTGGTAACAGCCGGTCCAGGCTGTGCCAGGCAAGACACGGTCGATATGGTAGCTAGTGTAAAAAATGCTCTTGTTTTTTTCATGTGTGTGGGTTTAATTGTTATTGGGTTGTTGGCATTAAAATATGTTTTGGGTAACTAAAATTCGGGTTAAAAAGGAAGTGTCGATCTGAGAGTGCAAGTAAAAAGGCAACCAAATCTACTTTTTCTTTTGTGGACAAATTTATTTTAGAATACAATTCGACTGACAATGTTTTACTTTTTATGACAGCGCCGGAATAATGATCCACTACTTCGTACAATGTTTTAAGACGTCCATCGTGCATGTATGGATAAGAAAACTCTACATTGCGCAGGCTGGGCACTTTAAAAAGAAGCGAATCACGGAAATTTCCGGTAACCCGCATGCGCCCGTAATCCATCAAACCCATATTCACAGCAAGTCCATTGTTTTTGAATTGCCCATTGGTAAAAAACGGTTCCTGGTGGCACGACGCACAGTGTTTTTTGAATAAAGTGTAACCATTTTGCTCTTTTTCGTTAAATCTGGCTTCATTCCTCATTACACTGTCGTACCTTGAATTAGCACTTATAAACGTTAACATAAATTGCGACAGTGATTTCAGCATACGTTCACCAGTAATTAAACTGTCACCATAAGCTTTAAAAAAAAGTTTCTGATAAATTGCAGAAGCTTTTAATTTTTGAATAACCCGTTCTGGTTTTTCATCCATCTCGTCCGGATGGGAGATAGGAGCCAGAGCCTGCACATCCAAATGATTAACGGCCCCATCCCACATAAATGAAGTCTGCCAGGCCATATTCACCAATACGGGTGAATTTCGCAGTCCTATCCGATCTTCAATGCCATGACTAATTGCATGATCAACATGTGAAAAAGCGGTGTACTGTAAGTGGCAGCTACTACATGAGATGGTGGCGTCGCGAGACAGAATCGGATCATGAAAAAGAGATCTGCCCAATTCAATTTTAGAGGCACTTAGCGGGTTTTTCGAAAAATCGTAAAGCGGTTTTGGCCAATTTGGTGGCACATAAAACTCCATTCGCGGTATGTTTTTAAAAGCCACAAATAATAAAGCGAAAAATATCACTATCGTTATTCCCTTTTTCATTCTTGTTTTATTCTGAACATCTCTGCCGCTAACAAAGAAAGACGCTTGGCTTCGACTCCGGGTGACATAACAGGACGGTGTAGCTTAAGATCAACTTTTTTCAAAAACTGCTCCACATCCATTAATATCTGCGTACCTGTTATCGATTTAGCGGGCAATGTAACCCTCTTCAACGATTTATTTGGATACGCGTATCCTCCGAGATGAAAAACAAAATTACCACCAGGAACTCTATGACTTCTGCCCTCAAGTTTAAAATTAATATAACCGCTTTGCCAGGCCCAATACATGCCAATTGTCGGGTCCAGATCTCCGCCAAGTGCTCCTGAAACATTCGTTACGCTATCAATGCCTAAATTAAAACATAACTGATCAAAAGCTATTCTTTCTTCCAAATCGAGGATTATTTTCGAAGTGGAAGTTTTTCGAAAATCAATCAGATGAAAACTATTTTTTTCTATCCAGACCGTTTCACCCTTATAAAGTAAGGCGATGCCCGAAATATAACACTTACATGTACTAATCTTTAACGTGTCATTCTCCAACGGACAGGGAATTTCGGCACTGTCCAACTTCACATCCCCAAAAACGGGCAGAAATGTTAACTCATATTTTTGCGCTCTTAATACACAAGGAGCGGTAATCATATATAACACTATGAAGGTGAAAACGGGGCGCATAGTCTTTCTTCTAAACCTGCGTTAAAGTAGTTAGCTTTTGGCAGTTTTCAAATTGTTTTAGCCTTTCAAAGATGGATAAATTAGTTAAATTTGAAAATACATTAAATTTGCCCTTAATTAAAGCAACGTATGGAACCTAGACCATTCTTAAGAACAGTTAGTGTTACACGCTATATCCAACCGCTCAGGGAAGGAGGTTCTCTACCCGCCCTTGCCGAAGCGGATGATGGTTTTAAATACGTTCTAAAATTTAAAGGTAATGGTCATGGTGTTAAATCTCTTATAGCTGAATTGATTGGTGGCGAACTGGCGCGTGTTCTCGGCTTAAAATTGCCGGAACTTGTTTTTGCAAACTTAGATGAAGCTTTTGGCCGTACCGAAGGAGATGAAGAGATTCAGGACCTGTTAAAGGCGAGCAAAGGAATGAACCTTGCCCTGCATTTTTTGTCTGGTGCCATTAATTTTGACCCAGTAGTGACTACGGTAGATTCCCAGCTGGCATCCCGCATTGTTTGGCTCGACGCGTTTATTACCAACATCGACCGTTCTGCAAAAAACACAAACATGCTCCTCTGGCATAAAGAACTGTGGTTAATTGATCATGGCTCTTGTCTTAATTTTCAATACAGCTGGGCCGATTGGGAAACAAAAGCAAAAACACCTTTCGCATATATAAAAGAACATGTTTTGTTACCGCAGGCCGAACACCTGAAAGCAGTTAACAACGATTTCAAAAAAATACTCACTGCAAATGTGTTGCGTAACATAGTAGATCTTATTCCTGAGGAGTGGTTGAAATGGGAGGACCTACGAGAGAAACCTGATACATTAAGAGACATTTATTGCCAGTTTCTTACTATCCGCCTGGCGAATTCCGAACTATTTGTAAATGAAGCTGAAAATGCAAGGAAAACACTTATATGAATACGCTGTAATCCGCATTTTACCTGTTGTTGAACGGGAAGAATTTATCAACGCGGGTATTATTCTTTTCTGCAAAAAGGAAAAGTTTATCCGTGTTTATTATTACGTGAACGAAGAAAAACTACGCCTGTTCTCAAAAGACCTGGATGTGGAACAAGTGAAACTTAATTTATGCTCATTTGAAAAAATAGCGAACGGCGAGATAAACGGAGGTCCCATTGCAACCATGGATTTGCCCTCACGTTTTCGTTGGTTAACGGCTGTGCGCAGTTCTGCCATACAAACATCCCGACCTCATCCGGGCTTTTGCGACGACCTTGAAAAAACATCGCAACGTTTGTTTGGCGAACTGGTATTATGATCTTACTGTCGTAATTAACCTGAAAATTGTCGTTTTTACACTATTAAAAAAACTATCGCAGTACTATCTTTGCTTTAATTTGCAGTTAATTAATAATAAACTTAAAATAAAAACGATGTCAGATTCAACTAAATTAACAGCCATTACAATAGAAAGCGTGGTGAATGCCCCCGCGGAAAAAGTGTGGGATTATTGGACAAACCCAAAACACATTATGAATTGGAACAATGCTTCGCCCGACTGGCACACACCTTTCGCTGAAAACGATCCGCGTACCGGTGGAAAATTCAAAAGTACTATGGCTGCCCGCGATGGAAGTATGAGTTTTGATTTTGAAGGCGTTTATTCTCTTGTTACCAAACATCAAAAAATTGAGTACAGTATGACCGACGGTCGACAGGTTAAAATAACTTTTACACCACAAGGCAGCGGAATAAAAGTAACCGAAACATTCGACCCGGAACAAGAAAATCCAATAGAAATGCAACGGGATGGTTGGCAGGCGATTCTCGACAGTTTTAAAAAATATACCGAAGGAAATTAAATCGAGAAAAAACAACTCTATCAAACTAAAAAAGCCCGATGCTGTATTATTTGGGGCTTTTTTTTCTAATTCTTATCCGAGGCATTACGCAACGTAAATTTAAAAAATATCCGCTGAAGTTCCGTGGTTTTTTTACCAATGTCAAGCATAATCACCATGACGGTACGCAAATTGACATGATTTTTTGTATTTGTTTCAGGAGCAAAAACAATTAAAATTCGAAGTTCTTTTCTCCCTAAAACATAAAAATAATCATTTCAAAGTCCCGGCACTGGTAAATCGTTAACCCTTAAATCCATGGTCGCGGACCAGTAGTATTATTCCTACAATACCCAAAACATATTCCAGACTGCCAATCAGGTAGGTCGCCTTATCTACGTTACCGTAAACGATAGCGGCGATTGGCCTCACAATCATAAGGCCACCATATATACAAACGCAAAAGATAAGACCGGCCAGACGGGCACTCGGCAGAAACGCTGATAGAACCAGAAAAACGGAAAATCCAAATTCGAGTCCAGCGTACACACTGAGGTATTCCGTTTTTCCACTGTTGTTTACAAAATCATATCCCTGAAAGGTTGCTGTTCCTTTAGGATTGAACAAACACCAAAGCGAAAACACTAAATAAAATCCTGCGTTAATTAATAAATAGACCTTTACCATCCTACTATTTTTGTTGTTTATTCCCTTGCAAAATTTGCGCCAACAAATAACTGGTTTTTATTGATTTGTTGAAAGCTAAACCCATTTTGACGGTAAAAAAGTTCTCTATTTTGTTACCTTTATTACGTTAGAACACTTCTCAGCAGTAATTGTTTTAAAAACTTGGAATTTCGCTTGCAAATCACTGAACAACATAACCTCAGCGCTCAACAAAAGCAGACTATTTTCAGATTATGGAATAATGAGTATCCGGAACGCTTAACTTTTGCCAATATAAGTGATCTTGAAAGCTATTTAACCGAGTGCAAGAACCCTACGCATTATTTTTTGTTCGACAGTACTCAGGCAGTGGCCTGGGCAAGCAAATTTGAAAGAGCCGGTGAAAAATGGTTTGCCTTGATCGTTGACAGCCATTTTCAAGGCTCCGGCCTCGGTAAAAAGCTGCTTCAACGTATTTGTGAAGAAGAAAAAGTTCTCAATGGGTGGGTGATTGATCATGACGATGACACAAAACCTAATGGTAAATCTTATCTGTCTCCCCTCGCTTTCTATCAAAAAAATAATTTTGCTATTTGCAACGACATAAGACTCGAAACAAATAAATTATCCGCCGTAAAAATACAATGGACCGCTTATCAATAAATCAGCCCTACAGTTTTTTTTCCTGAGAAATAATACGTTTCCGATGTTTTGTTCCCCATTTGTGTAACTCCCCAATAAGGGGTTTTAGCGTGCGGCCATAAGCTGTAATTTCATACTCTACGCTCACGGGTACCGTATCATACACGTGCCGACTAGCCAGTCCGTTTACTTCCAGTTCCTTAAGTTCTTTCGATAACATTTTTGGCGTAAGCCCCGGAATTTCACGTTGAATTTGTTTAAAACGTTTTTTTCCAAAGGTCAGCGATAAGATGATCTGCAACTTCCACTTACCATTCAGAATGTCCAGCGCGTCTTTTACCGGTAAGAGTTGCTTCAAGCATTCACTACTTGAAAGGTGAGAGGGACATTTCCTTTTATCGTGATCCATTAATTCCATACGTAGCCAAAGATAAACAATTTCGGTTTCCTTTTTATACCGCTTTCCCAAAGTATACCGATATACTTTAGGAAAGCGGTGACAAAGTGGTTAGTATTGGCGGTAAATTTGTCCCACATTTTAAAACCCAAATCTATGAACACAAAAACCACAAAAGTCATTTCCATTCTATTATTAGCCATTCCATCTCTTATGATCGTAATGAGTGGCGTCATGAAACTAATAGGCGCTGAAGAACTCGTAAAAGGGATGACCCAGGGCGGCTTTGGAAACTACATCCCTCTATTTGGTCTTATTGAACTGGTGTCTGTGGCACTACTTTTTTACAAAAAAACCTACAAAATTGGCTTTTTACTTTTGTGTTGTTACCTTGGTGGTGCGCTTTCAGTTGAACTTTCAGGCGGCAAATTCCCAACGGCTGCCATTTTATTAACCCTGCTATGGATTGGCGCTTACCTTAAGGATAAAACCCAATTTACTGTTTCTTAATAAACCCACAAATCCCTTTTTTAGGTGACCTGTGATTTTTCAAAAAATACAGAATGGAGCTGTTTTGCACCAGTAAAAGACGGTAAGGAGTTTAAAAACATGGAAAGAAAATTCACTAAAAATAATAAAAACACCTTTTAAATATCAGGAACAGTTGGCAATTACTGGCTGTTCCTATTTTACCCTTTTGAATGTTATTGGCTAATTTCTATCCATCAATAACCGATCATTGGTAAATTAGTTTGGCACTTCAAAATTTACAGAATAGAAGCGGCACTTAAAGCAGGTAATTGCAAACAAATTATCTCAGGATGGCGTTCATTATTACAATATCAGAAATTGTAAAAGTTCCTGAATAATTTAGGCGATTCCCCTGCTCTTTTTTATATTTTCATAGGCATTTTGAATCTCCTGAAATTTTTCTTTCGCCCCTTTTTGATACTCCTCCCCCATTTGCGCTACTTTATCGGGGTGATATCGAATAGCCATTTGCCGGTATGCCTTTTTAATCTCCTCCTCTGTTGCTGACGGTTCTATACCTAAAACATGATAGTCCGAATTAACATCCCTGTAAAACATGTTCTTCACACTCTCGAAATCCACCGATGGAATCTGTAGTAGATTGGCAATATTATTCAATACACGAATTTCTTCTGCGGCCACATGGCCATCGGCTTTGGCAATCCCAAACAAATAATGTAGCAATTGAATTCGTACTTCTTCAGTTGTCCGCAAATTTATATCCCTGCAAATTTGGTCTAACGGAATATGATTACTTTCCAATAGGTGTTTTAGGGTTTGTAAATTCGTATTTAAAAATTCCTGACCAAATTGCCGGGTAAAAAACGTTTTGATGTATTCTAATTCCGCTTTCAGTGGCCTTCCATCTGCCTTCATAACGGCCGCAGACAGTGCCATGAGCATGGTCGCGAAATCACTGTGAGGATTAGAAGCCTTTTGCCGGTAATATTCAAACAGATCTTCGTTCTGACCCTGCTTCGCGGCAGGAGAGATAAAATTGTCGATGGTTGAGCCAATTACAAAACCAATTATAGCTCCGAAAATATGATTGCCAAAGAAAAAAAATCCCAGAGCAGCACCAATGAATTTAAACACAATAAATAATTTTAAAGGTACAAATATACAGTTTCGTATATATTACATCCGGAATTTTAGATACAAATCAAAAACTGTGTTAACGAAATTAACCAGCCTTTCTTTTTGACTACTTTTGGATATACTATAAAAAAAATAACTCTAACTTATTAACTTAAACGACCATGATCAAAACAGTATCAATTTCTAAAAGTGCCCTGCTCATTTTTTCGATGGCAGGCATGCTGGCTTTCGGACAAAAGAAAGTTGCCAGCCCACGCGACAGTGTAAAGAGTAAAATAAACGGCACCATGGTTTCTGTCAATTACGGAAGCCCGTCGGTAAAAGACCGTAAAATATGGGGTGAACTGGTGCCGTATGGTAAAGTGTGGCGGGCTGGTGCCAACGAAGCCACGACCTTTACCACCGACAAAACTATTATGGTTGAAGGCAAACCCTTAGCAGCCGGTAAATATGGCTTTTTTGTTATACCCACAGAAAAAGAATGGACCATTATTTTTAACAAAACCTCTGACCAATGGGGGGCATACGAATACAAAGAAAAAGATGATGTCTTACGGGTAACTGTCAATCCGAAAAAAGTAGCTGCCAAACAGGAACGACTCGTTTATAAAGTAAACGACAAAGGGTTAATACTTGCCTGGGAAAATCTGGAAGTTCCGGTGTCAATTAAATAAATTGTACTCAGAAAAAGAAAAAAGCGGTATGAAGTTCATACCGCTTTTTTTATAGGTTTAATCCGAAATGATAATCTTTCGGTGAATAGTTATATCTGGGGTCACTCCAACCACGGAATAAACCCCTGGTACCAAATTTGTAAGCGTTACCCGATGATCGTTATGTTCATTTAATGTAACTATTTCTACTGTTCGTCCTAACTGATCCAACACGCTCACATTAAGATTCCGCGAGGCGCTTATAGTAATAGCTCCGCGACCAGGATTTGGATATACATCGAAGTCGGTTGAATTCAACTCGTTGCTGGCAAAACCTGTAGCGCAGGTTTTTACATACTGGCGAATAGTAATTGTATCTTCACAATCATCTCCGGAAGTTCCCGTAACCCAATAAAGTGTGTTGATGGCCGGACTCACCGCAAGCACAGATCCGGTGGCACCAGTATTCCATGAATAGGTAACCGCGCCAGAAACCGTTAAACTGGCAGATTGCCCGACACAAATAGTCCCTGAGGAAGATGTAATTGTGAGTGACGGCGATGGATATACCAACTGTGAAATAGTAGCGGTGCCTGTACAATTATTACTACCACTGCCAGTCACAGTATAGTTGGTAGTGGCAGCAGGAAATATTAAGAGCGTTGGTGTGTTGGCCGAGGTATTCCAGGTATAACTGGAAGCACCTGAGGCAGTAAGTGTGGCGGTCCACATAGGGCAGGTAGCCGGCTTATTTGATAAAACGGTAACCGTAGGCGAAGGATTCACGGTAACGGTAACTGCAACGCGGGTGCTAGTGTTACAGGTATTTGTTTCTGCGTAATAAGTAGTGGTTACATTTGGCGCAACAGTGAAATTAGCGCCCGTGCCTATCGGTGTAGGTGCATTTGGACCCGAATACCAATTTACCGTACCGGTAGATGAAGCGCTTAATGTAGTAGTGTTTGACTGACAAATAACCTGATTGGCCGGTGGAGTTATATTAACAGGAGCCGGTGGTACGGCACAGGCGTTGTAAAAAACCTCACAATACCCATTGGCCCCAACGCCAGGCGCTCCGCCATTTCCATTTCCACCTCCACCCCCTGCGCCATAGTTTGCACCGTTAGCAGATGGATCTGTAACATTGCAATTAGGATCTGTAAAACCAGCGCCTTTTCCTCCTGCTCCGGCGAGTCCACCGCCACTGGTACCACCGGTACCTCCCGGTGTTAAACAAACGCCAGTCCAGGTAATTGTATTTCCTCCTGCGCCGCCATTTGCTGATGGTCCGGCGGCACCACCGCCACCACCGCCAAAATAAGTATAGTAGCCGCCTCCGCCATTACCGCCCGTCCAATTAGAGGATCCTCCATAACCAAAACCGCCCAACCCGCCGCCGCCAATTGATGGATTGGCAACAGTGGTGCCATTCATGCCACCAGTAGCGAAAATAATGTTTGAAAACGAAGAAATACTGGTGACAGAGCCGCCACCGGCTGTACCCACCATTACTGGAATTGTTGCGCCTGGGGTAACAGCGTAAACACCTCTCGCGGCACCGCCGCCGCCACCGCCACCGCCACCGTTTAAGGCGCCATTACCACCGGCACCGATTACATCTACGGTGACTGTTGTAACACCCGGCGGCACAACAAAATTACCTGATACGGTAAAAGCCTGCGACGAGACTTGTGCAAACATATTGCCTAAAGACGTTAGTAAGACGAGTGTAATTTTTTTTTTCATATCATTATATTTATTTGTGTTTGTGTTTTCAGATTACAATAAACCGATTATAACCTATTAACAGTACAAGAAAAAACCGGGCCAGGTTGGGTAAAGGTTAGCAACAATTTAAAATAATGGGTGTTAAGTACCCGGGAGATAAGGCTGAACTTGGCAAAAAAATATTGATTTGATGTGTTATTATTCTTAAATTTAAGGAACTAAGACAAGCGAAACATCTGACTTTTAAAAAAAATGACCTATTCCAAAAGATTCTATTTCTTTATTTGGATGCTCGTGCAAACTGCAATTACCCTGTCGCAAACAGGAATGTTTGATACCGAACAGCTCGCTGCATTGGAAAGGAAAGCATACTCCGATAAACAGCGCCCTCTTTTAGGTACTGCTCAAAACAATTACAACATCTTTTATACACGTTGCAACTGGAAGGTGGACCCGAACATTAACTACATCAAAGGCGATATTACTACTTTTTTCAAACCGGAAAGTCCTGGTTTTAATGTCATCGAATTTGACTTATCCAAATTACTTACGGTTGACTCCGTTGTTTATCACGGAACCAAAATTTTGTTCGTACACCAGAGTACTCACGTCCTAAAAATAAACCTACCTGTAACGCTTACAATCGGCACACGCGACTCCATTACGGTTTTTTATCAAGGTATACCTTCTTCCTCCGGCTTGGGATCATTCTCGCGATCAACACATGGTGCTGACCCTATAATCTGGACCCTTTCAGAGCCCTATGGAGCAAGAGATTGGTGGCCGTGTAAACAAAACCTGGCAGATAAAATTGATTCCATCGACGTATGGGTTACTTGCCCTCAAACCTATAAAGCCGCTAGTAACGGTGTACTTGTTTCCGAATCTGTTTCCGGCACTGATAAAACCTGTCACTGGAAGAGCCGCTACCCAATAACCACTTACCTCGTGGCAATTGCTGTTACCAATTATGTCAGCTTCACCCAGACGCTATCTGTACCAAGTGGTACGGTTCCAATTGTCAACTATGTGTATCCCGAAAACCTAACCAGTGCATTAAAAGAAACCGAGGGGATCATAGAGATTATGAAATTATTCGACAGCCTCCTGATCCCTTATCCTTTTTCATCTGAAAAATACGGTCATGCACAATTCGGTTGGGGGGGTGGCATGGAACACCAGACAATGAGCTTTATGTACGGGTTTGATTATAGCCTCATGGCACATGAATGTGCCCATCAATGGTTTGGAGACCACGTAACATGTGGGAGCTGGCAAGAAATATGGCTGAATGAAGGGTTCGCTACTTACCTCGAGGGGTTAACTCTCGAACGGTATAAACCAGCCAACTGGGAGATCTGGAAAAGTTCAAAAGTAAAAGGTATTACGTCGCAACCCGGAGGTTCGGTTTTTTGCAGCGATACTACAAATAACATAAGGATTTTTGATAGCCGGTTAACTTACGATAAAGGTGCTTACCTGCTGAGAATGTTAAGATGGAAATTAGGCGACCAGGCATTTTTTAACGGACTCAAAAATTATTTAAATGATCCGCTTACCGCTGGAAAATTTGGAAAAACAAGTTATCTTAAATCTCACCTCGAAGCAACCAGTGGAAAAAATCTAAGCCGGTTTTTTGATCAGTGGTATTACAATGAAGGTTATCCGTCTTATGATGTAGAGTGGAAAAAAGTAGGCCACCTGGTAACCGTTACAATTGATCAAAAAACTTCTCACCAATCGGTTTCTTTTTTTGAAATGCCTGTACCAATAAAATTTTCTGGTCCCGAAAAAGACACCCTTCTTTCATTTGATCATACCTACTCAGGCCAGCAATTTACCTGCACCATCCCGTTTACAGTTAATTGGGCCGAATTCGATCCGGATTTACAGCTGATTTCAAGAGACAATCATGTGGCGGTGCTATTCGAATTATCCTCCGATCCCAGCCTAATTAAAATATATCCTAATCCGGTTGACAAAAATTTGGGCATAAAAATGATGGTGGATGCCGAAAGAATTAACTCGATAGAAATAACCAACGTGCTTGGAAAAAAAATAACTGAATTTTTATTGCCTGATTCACCCAACATCTATGATTTGGATGTAAGCACCTTGGATAAAGCAGTTTACTATTTAACTGTAAAAACCACCCGGAAACGTTATCATTTAAAATTTCTGAAATTATAAATTCGATTGCTTTTTAAAACTGCGTGAACAATTCTCTAATAAAAAGGCTCAGAATTACCAAGGTAATTGAAGAAACAGCAGAAACTAAAAGTTTTACTCTAGAGCCACTGGATGGTTGGTTACCCGTTTATAAGCCCGGACAATTTATTACCCTCGTGTTTTATACCAAGCACGGAGAAAAAAGAAGGTCTTATTCAATAACTTCCACACCAGAAAAGGATAATGGCTTGACCATTACAGTTAAGAAAATTGAAAATGGAGAATTTTCAAGGGCGCTGGTCTACTATGCAAAAGAAGATGACCTTCTTTTCTGTTCAGGTATTGGCGGTCTATTCACCGTTGACAACTTCACCTCAGAAAAAGAATTTTGTTTTATTGCGGCGGGCAGCGGGATTACACCTTGCTTTTCCATTATAAAAATGCTCTTAAACAAAAGTAATTGTAAGATCTTGCTTGTATACAGCAATAAAGATGAAGCCTCGACCATTTTTTACGCCCAGCTTAAACATCTTCAGTCGTTTTATAACAACAGGTTATCTATCCACTTTTTATTTTCTAATCACCCTGATCTTTATCACCGACGGCTCAGCAAGTGGCTGTTAAATCAACTATTGGACCGCTACATTGGCGATGAGATTAAAAATACTTTATTTTACCTGTGCGGCCCCTTCGACTACATGCAAATGGCTGAAATAGTCATTTTGAATCGAACCAGCAAGCAGCACTTGCATAAAGAGAATTATAATTCCTTACCGAGATCTATAATCCCCAAACCGCCAGATACCAAGGCTCACAAAGTCGTGATTCACATTAATGGCAAAACCCATAAGTTAGACGTACAATTTCCTCTATCGATCACTAAAACAGCAAAAAGAGATCACATCGAACTTCCATATAGTTGCGAAGCAGGGCGCTGTGGCAGTTGTATAGCAACCTGCACAAAAGGAAAAATTTGGATGGCTTATAATGAAGTGCTTACAGATTTGGAAGTAAAAAATGGAAGAATTCTCACCTGTCAGGCATTTCCGATAAACGACGATGTAGTTATTGAATTTGACAAATGAGAAAACAAGAAACAACTATTCTTAAAGGTCTAAAATAAAATCTAAAAAAGACCGACGGTAAATAAATCCCGTGACAAACACCAAAAAACAGCATTGTACCTTAGGTACAGGCATCTCCCAAAACAATTACGCAAGCAATCGCTAAAAAATAACTGTTAAAGTTTTTTACTAAAACGATTTAATAAATTATATTTGTTTCTAAACTACAGATCATGAAAAAAAATATCCTCTTTTCACTTAGTGCTCTTTTTACCATTGGAAGTATCTGGGGGCAGGTTTATTCTCCAATTGTAACTACGGGATATACGCTGGATGCGGTCGCAGAGAACACGACAGCATTAAGTACCACGGGCGGTGCCATTGACGGCAGTAATTATGTCATGTACAGCAGTTCTTATGGCGCCATTTATGGAGGCAGTGCAACGGGTTTACCAAACAATGGTCTTATTGCAAATGGCACACGCACCTATCAATTGCAATCCTATACAACCACCAACGTGCTATTCGTCCCCACCCTCACCAGTGACTCTATCATTTTTACCACACCGGCTCCATACCCGTCCTTAAGTTTGTTGGGATTTGCTACCGAGGGCAGCGGCACTATGAATGCAAAGGTCCGCTTTACTGACGGTACGACTCAGCTATTTTCAGGATTAAGTCTTTCTGACTGGTTTTCTGGAACTAACACGGTTACTACCGGGTTTGATCGCGCAAACAGAACCACTGGAACTCCCAGTTACGTTGGGCCGGCTGGCAATCCCAAAATGTACTTCGTGGACTTAAATCTCACTTGTGCAAATAGCGTCAAAAACGTTCAAAGGATCGTTATTCAAAACACGGGTAATAATCCACGCCTCTGCATCATGGCGGTTTCCGGTGCCTTGTCACCAGGTATCTCAGCTAACAGTTCGCCGGTAACATGTAGTGGTGGAACGAACGGAAGCGCTACCGTTACAGTAAACAATGGTGTGCCGCCATTTACCTACACATGGCCAAATCAGGCTCCGCAAAATTCCAATGTAGCAACACTGCTTGGGTCAGGAACTGTTAACTATACCGTAACGGATGCTTCGTCCTGCACCTTTACATCCTCTGTGGTTATCTCACAATCCATAGTACCTACAGCCCCCATAACAATTACCGCATCGGCTTTACAAGTATGCTCGGGAAACACGGTTGAACTTATCACCAGTGGCGCTAATACCTATACCTGGAGCAACAATGGCAACAGCTCCTCAACTACCGTAACACCTGTTTCCAATACACTTTACAATGTAGTCGCAACAACTTCCGACAACTGTACGGTAACCGGATCAATCACCATTAATACTACCCCATTGCCGGTGACCAACTTTACGGTTGTCCCGTCAAATATTTGTTTGAACGCACCGGCGTTGCCGCTTAGCGCCTCCCCTGTCGGCGGAACATTTGAAGGGAATTCCATAATTTTTAATATTTTTTACGCAAACCTGGCCGGTGCAGGCACACACACACTTGCGTATAAATACACCGACCAAAACGGCTGTACATCTGTAAATACTGTAACCACCGTGGTGTCAACGCCTACAACTGTTATTGCATTTACCATTACCCCGTCGTCCGTTTGTGTGGGTGCAACCGCAATGACTCTTAATGCTCAACCCGCTGGCGGAACTTACACGGGTTCGGGAGTAACGCCTGCTGGCGTATTCAATCCTTCCGTTGCGGGTATCGGAACCCGCACAGTTTCCTATACGTATACCGACGCTAACAATTGTACGGTTAGTAAAATAGCATCAGTGAATGTCTCCACCTGCTCTGCCGTTGGAATAAAAGAAATCGAAGATTCCCAACACATTGAAATTTATCCTAATCCCAACAACGGCTTCTTTACCATTAAAACTGAAAAAGGATTTCACCTACTGGTTGTGAATGAGCTAGGCCAAACAATAAGAAACATTGAACTTAACGCTGACAACAAAAACGAAGCAGTTATCGAAAACCTCCCCACCGGACTGTATTTTATTGAGAGTTTAGACGGTGTAATTAAAAAGAAAATTGTTGTTACAAAATAGAAGATAAAATACGCTATTGAAAAACCTTCCCCTATCCGGAAGGTTTTTTTATAAAAACTTAGGAGCCTGGGGCAAGAATTTTTTCGAGTTTTTTCATATCCAAAGGTTTTTCCAGAAACTCAAACACATCCTTGCTATCTTTCACTTTTTTCAAATCGCCGGCATCCAAAGAAGAAGAGGCCATAACCACCTTACATTTTTCCCGAAAGTCATTAGAAAACTTGTTATACTCCTCCAGAAAATCAAAGCCGTCCATAATCTGCATATGTATGTCCAAAATAATAACGTCTGGCCATTTGGAAAGTTTATTTTCTTTTAAATAATCCAAGGCATCACCGGCAAAAGGAAATTGCAGTACCATTTTTTCGAATGGCATACGTTTGATAATCTCACTATGGATAAACAAATCTATTTTGTTATCATCTACGAGCATAATTAATCGCGTACTCATGGGTTTTCTTTTTTATTGGGGATGATAACTTCGAACTTGCTTCCAACCATTGGTGTTGATTCCACCGAAATGCTTCCACCTATTTTTTCGACAGATTCTTTTACAATGTATAACCCAATCCCTGTTCCTTCTTTATCTTTGGAATTGTCCGTTCTGAAAAACAGTTTAAAAATATTTTCCTGATGTTCCTTTGATATTCCAATTCCATTATCGCTTACACTGATAATGGCTGAATTGTTATCCGAGGTGATGTTTAACCTCACAAAACGCATTTTCGCCTGTGGGTTCTGGTATTTGATGGCATTGGAAACAAGATTATTTAAAATAACCTGTAACCTCACCGAATCGCCGTAAAAATCCGATTGCTGATTTGCTTCCAGTTCAAACAACATGCCGGGATCCTGATTCTTTAACACGTCAAACACATTCTTCCCCAGTTCGTTAAAGTTGATACTCTCTCTCTGCTCCTCTCCCCGCGAATTCTTGTAATAATCAATCATATTTTTAATAAAGAGGTCGAGTTTCGAAACACACTCTTCAATCATTTCGAGATAGCGTCGGTCGTCCACCTTATTGTCACTTTCTTTTGCCAAATGCACAATGCCAAGAATTGACATAAGGGGTGAACGTAAATCATGAGAAATACTATACACAAATTTATTCAATTCATCATTGGCTTTCGCCAGTTCGCGATTAGTTTGTTTAATTTCTACTTTTGAGTTGTATTGCAAAACGCAATTTTCAATTGTGAGCGAAAGTTTCTCCCAATCCCATGGTTTTTGGATAAATTTCGTTATCTGCCCTCGGTTAATAGAATCGATCACCATTTCAATATCCGCCTGCGCCGTGATAATGATACGGATACTTTCGGGATGTTCTTTGATGGTTTGTTCAAGAAACTCAACACCCGTGGTACCGGGCATACGCTGATCAGAAATGATGATGGGAATTTCTGTCGTGTTTAAAATGTCTAACGCATCTTTGGCATTAAGAGCTGTATATACTTCGTAAAATTTCCGAAAATACGATCTGAATGAAACAAGGTTATTGTTTTCATCGTCTACATATAATATCCTCACTTTTTCATTCATCTTACACCTTATTTTGTTTGTACGAATTCCACAACTAATAATCCATTTGTTTATTTAAAACCAATGTCATAATTGTACCTTTTCCATACTCTGTTTCAATTTCCAATTTTGCATGATGACTTTCAACAATCTTGAACACAATTGACATACCCAGCCCCGTTCCTTCACCCACATCTTTGGTAGTAAAAAAAGGTTCAAAAATTTTTGCTTTCACTTCGGGGGTCATACCAATGCCAGTATCGGCAATACTTACACACACCTTATCGCTTCTCATATAACTTGAAATGCTCAGACGATGGTTAACAACCGCTTTATTCTTATCCATGGCGTAAAGCGCGTTACTCAGCAGGTTCATAAATACCTGATTCAGTTTTCCGGGTAAACATTCAATTGCCGGAATATCACCCAGGCTGGTAACCACATTTACATTTTTTGGAATTGCGCTTTTCAACAACACCAGTGTCGATTCTATTCCTTCATTAATATTAGCGACTTTCATCTCACTTTCGTCAAGACGCGAAAAATTTTTCAATCCGGAAACTATCTCAGTAGTTCGTTTAGCGCCATCTTCAATTCCGGAAAGTAAAGTTTCTATTTCCTTCTTCAGGTAATCTAAATCAATTTGTTTTTTAAAGCTCTCAATCTCTTTTATTTTCTCCTCTAACCTATCCGGTGTTATTTCCTCATATTTCTTAATCAATTCAAGCAAATCATCTACGTCCATTTTGAGCGGCTTAAGATTTGCGCTTACGAAATTGATCGGATTATTTATTTCGTGGGCAATACCGGCCGTTAATTGCCCTAAGGAAGCCATTTTCTCAGCATCAACCAATTGCGACTGCGTATCCTTAAGATAAGAAAGTGTCACATTAAGTTCTTCATTCGTTTCTTCCAATTCTAACGTTCGCTCGTGCACTTTTTGTTCTAATATGATATTTTGTTCAGTAATCAGTTTTTGATTTTGTTCGGATATATGAAGTGCCTGTGCTTGCGATAGTTCCTTTTCTTTTTTAAGAATATTGATCCGTTCAGCCAGAGCAAAAGAAAGTAAAACGACTTCAATGGCTGAACCAAAGTGCATGGTGTAACGTGTAAAGTTATTATACGGCAGCACCTCAAAATCTTTAAGTACATAAATGCAAACCCCAAGAAGAAATACTGACCACCCGATCAGAAAAAACCTCGCCTCTGAAATTCCTTTACGATAAATGATAACGGCAACAGTCATCATATACACAGACACAATCAAGGCGGTGGCATCAATAATCGAAAAACTTAGACTATACTTACTAAACAAACTTAATAAAGGGCCAATGGTATAGGGGATGATGAACACAAATGACATTTTATAAGCTTTCGGCATTCGTTCCTTTACTCTTAAAAATTCTTTAAAAAACTCAAGTGCTATAAGACCAACTAACGAAGGAAAGAAGAACTGACTATAGGTAGAGAAAATTGGTTTGTCTGGCCAAAGAAACTGAAAGGTATAACCCTGAAGACTGGTTTGCGTGAGCAGGACGATTACAATGTAAAGGGAATACAAAAGATAACTTTTGTCGCGAACAGTTGAATAAATAAAAAGATTGTATAGCACCATTACTAGCATAATACCGATATAGATGCCTGAAGCCAAACTACTGAGTAAAGTGCTGTTTAAAACTGAAATTCTTGTGCCTATCGAAATAGGTATCTGCATATTTTCCTTGCATTTCACCTTGAGATAATATGTATTGGAACTATCATTATGCAATCGAAGGTCAAAGAGGTATTGAGGGGTTAAATACTTTCGCAAATGAAAGGCTTTATACTCCCCCATACTGGTCTTGGCGAAAGTTCCATCGCGGTAATCATAATAATAAAGGTCCAGTTCATCTATCAGGGGTTGATTCACCTGCAAAATTAAATTTCCGATGTGCGATTTGTTTTTAATGCTGAGTTTAAGCCAAATAGCTGATGAGGTAATGCCGAAATTATGCACTTTACGTGTAATAAGTTTAAACTCGTCGCTCTGGGAAATTTCTTCAATACGCATGCTATCCTTGGCATCTTCCAGAAAAAATAACTGATTATCGATTTCCAGATTTCTGGTTGGATCAGAATAAATAATTTGAGCACGAAATTTTGTAAAAGCAACACATACCAGAAAAAAAAGTAAATAGCGAGATTTAAATTTTATAACCGACATTTATATAACAATTTTAAGATGATACTCTATTTCAATTTCTCTTTTAGTTCCCTGCTCAACTACAATTTGTTCGGGTATTTCACGAATTGCCTGGATCCTGTCTTTATCAAAAGGGTCAGCGGTATCGAGTGTAGATGAATTCAAAATTCCCAATACCCGCGCTGTAAATTCATCTTTCGGGTAGGGAAACAAACCATTAAAACCCAGCGAATTATCTACCACGAAACCAACTTTTTGAAACATTTTTAACGTATATTGTCCGCAAATACCAACAAGCGTTTTTATACTTAGCTGATTGGTTACCGAAATACCAGCACGGGTAAGAAGGATACTTATGCCGAGTCCTGCAATTACCTTAGCGTTCCAAAGGGCACATAATTCGCCAACACCACCGTCATTTCTGAATTTTTCAACGAGCGAATAAATCCTGGGATCCATTTTTCCAATGGCTTTTTCCACTGGCAACATATTCTGTTCATCGGAGATTTGTATTCGTATTCCACCATAAATTTCTGATTCATCCTCCGAAAGAGCAATAATACAATACATGTTTGGATTCAACATCCACTCATCATTGTTTGTTGTTATGTTGGTAATACCATAGTCTTTTAATACTGAACCATGTCCCTCTTTATATCGGATACAGGCTTCACGGTCATTAACTGCCCTGAATGCTCTAAATATCAATCGTTTGTCCATACCGTGAGATAAATGTACACTGATATTTATTAATTTAAAATTATCAATTGGTAATCTACCGTAATTTCCTGGTTAGTGCCGTGTTCAAGTGAGCTTTGCATTGGCTGTTCCCTTAAGGAGGTCATCCTTGCTTTATCAAAATCTTCAGCCGCTTCAAGCGTTTGCGCATTCATTATTCCCAATACCCTCGCGGTATAAGTCGCATTTGGATAGGGGAAACTGCCGTTTACTCCTAACGTGTTATTCGCAACAAAACCAACCCTTTGAAACATCTTAAGCGTATAGTCTGCGCAAATACTGATGAGGGTCGCAATTTTTAATTGTCCGGCGGCGGCAATACCCGCACGAATAAGTAACAGACTTATGCCTACACCCGCAACCCGACGGGCATTCCACAAAGCGCACAATTCGCCAATTCCTCCACGATTTCTGAATTTTTTTACGATCTGGTAAATGGCCGGATCCATTTTACCTACAGCCAGTTCAACCGGCAGGAGTGTTTCTTCGTCAGATACTTGTATGCGGATGCCCCCAACAACATTATTGTCTGACACACATTCAGCTATTATACAGTATACGTTCGGGTTATACATCCATACATCATTATTAGTGGTAATATTGGTAATGCCATAGTCTTTTAGCACGTTCCGATGCTCTTCAACAAACTTCATGCAGGTATCCAGATCATTAATTGCTCTAAAAGCCCTAAATCTTAAATGCATGATTTTTAAAAATAACTAAAAATTTCTTCCAGTGGTTTTCGCAGCGATTTTACTTCCGGCTGATCGGCAATACTTAATCTAAATATAAAAATTTCTATTGAATCCTTTGGTATCATGAAGGTTTTTTCATAAGTTGCCCTGAGTTCCCACAGTTTTTTGATGGCGCCCTCACTTAACCCCTTACCATGGCTCCTCACAAGCCTTGCATAAGTAAATACCGAGGCCGATACCGGCTGAAACGCGATTCCACTTAGTGTAGCCTCCAGCCACACCCTTTGTACGGCCATGCCACTTTTTACATAATCAGACACGTTTTTACCATGCATGGTAAGAATACCCACCGCGCCAGCAGCTTCAATTGATTTTCGTGTTAATTTTTTAAATGCACCCCCACCATTCCACCGATTTAACAATTCAATCACTTTTTCATCTTTCGACATCTGCATGCCCACCTTCTCCGTATTGGTAAGATCAAGTGTTCTTAAATCAACTCCATCCCGCTTTTTATCATTTTCTTCCTGGGTCCATCTGATTTCATCGACAAAGTCCCTATGCCCCATTTTTTCGAGCAAGCGGATTCTTTCCAGTTCACCAAGTAATTCGGCAATAGTATCCAATTCTTCTTCTCCTGTAAAAAAACGCAAGTCGGTTTGTCCGCCGTCACGGGCTGTTTTGACCAATTTTTCAAGAATTTTACTATCCATATTTTTACGTTCCCCCAATTTACGATTGGTTAACCGTTCACCAATTCCCTCAGCGAGGTATAATCTGGGTAATGGGTTATTGGCTTTAAAGAAGCTGATTACCGCTACCAAATCCGGTATTTCTTTAACCGGAAACAACTCATACCTCGTTTCCAAACCCATTCGTCCGGCCTCCAAAACAACGTTTTCAAGCGCGGCGCCAATTGCCACGTACGAAGGCAAATTATCAGCACCTAAAAATGTATCATTTAAATCAAACGCGTTAAATAATAAAAGCGCCTGATGGTGATAAGCCCATCGCCATGGTTGAATATTTCCTCCGGATGGAGCAGTGCAAGCCATTTCCACGAGTCTGGTCGCTTCATCCACCGACAAATTTAACTGCCCGGGCTTTACTGAAATCTTTATAGATTCACTAAGTGCCCTGAAATCAACGGCAGCCAGATTATTCTGCGTATCAGAGTGGGTGATAGCTTTAGTCGTATTGCCAATCAATTCTTCGACATCCACGTGGTACCTGCCCGAATCGGTATAGTAATTAAGTAATAAGCGTCTGGCTACATCTGCAGTAATGCCGCCACCCATGGTGACAGAAGACGCTAATTGCGGCCACGTATTGATGGATTGATCAATTTCCAACATGGAAGCTTTGAGTCTTAAAGAGGAGGTATCCAAACCGACCATATCTAACATGTATGGTATTTTTTCTTCATTGGTTTTTAATTTTTTCAGCGTGTTAATATCCAGATGATCTACCAATCCGTGCAGGATACTTCTCCCGGGTTCAAGATCAAAACGCTCAACATCTACTACGCAACGATCGCTTCCCTCCATGATAACGGGGACTTTCAATTCTCTTGCTTTATAACGACTCAAGATCTTGATGTCAAAACCATCCGATTCCTCCACGAGTAGGTCTAACTTTCCTCCTTCCATAAAAAACGCGTCCATATTATTCTCCGAAAGTCCCTCAGGAAAACAGATAACTTTTATAAACGGATCAATTTCTGCAATTTCGCGTGCAACCGAATACACTTTTGGTAACCCCAGATTGTGAATTCCGGTACGAATACGGTTAAGATTGGTTAGTTCAAGTACATCAAAATCAGCCAATCGCAACTCGCCGCAAATGCGTTCCATAGCAAGTGTAACAGATACGGATTGTCCAACCGAAAGCCCAATAACGCCAATCTTTTTTTTGGCAAGTATTTCGCGTTCAGCCCGCGTAATTTTGTACTGGTTACGACTGGTTCTTAAATCAATAAATTCATCGCGATCCAGAATATGTACTATCCGATTGGACCAAGGAAAATAGACCCACACCCCATACTCATCGATATCAGAATTGCCGATAAAATTTTTCGTCTGTATTTCCAATTCATTCGTCGAAAATTTTTGAGATGGGTGTTTATACTTTATTAATTCCTTGATCTGATCTTTAATGTAGTCCGATAAAATAATTCCAGGCGACAAAAGCAATTTTTGAAACTCTGCTTTCTGATTTTGATCCGTAATCCTGTAAAAAACAGGCTCAAAGGTACGGTTTATAGGCATTTGCTTGTCAGCGAGTGATTGTAATTGATCCTTAATATTTTTCATATGCTAAGTTTTTAATCAATTAAGTGGGTTGGAGTTTGTGAATATTCGCCTGCAATATACTACTCTGAGAATCGAATATTATAAAAAATAAAATTATTATTCATAAATTTGGATAATATTTATTATATTGTGTAGTAAATATTTATATCAGCAACATGGCATCAGACATAAATATTAATGTATTGTACGTTGATGATGAAGAAAATAATCTTCAGGCATTCAAAGCATCTTTCCGAAGATATTTTAACGTATTTACAGCCATTTCTGCTGACGATGCAAAACCCATATTGGCCTCTAACGAAATACATGTGTTGATTACTGACCAGCGTATGCCCGGTACATTAGGCACAGAACTTCTTGCGCAGGCGGTGTTAGATTATCCTGATCAGATCAGAATCCTCCTTACAGGTTTTTCCGACATTGAAGCCATTAAAGATGCGATAAACAGGGGACAGATATATCATTACCTGCAAAAACCTTGGAACGATGCCGACCTGAAAGAGACTATTGAGAATGCTTATAAGATCTATTTTCTCAAGAAAAAACAACAGGAATTAAGTCAGCAATTACAGTTGAACAACGAACAATTGGAGTTTATGTTACGACAAAAACTTCTTTCATAGAACTTCTGAAGTCATCCGTTTTCCCAATTCAAAAGTTTATTTTCACCCAAACTAAATTTTTCCGCAGATACAAAGTTCGTGTGATCCCGGTAAATATCAATTAACTTCTTTAAACTTTTTCGTAAGGGCAATCCTTGTAATTCCTCGTAACTCAACCATCGCACTTCAAGCGACTCAGTGTCGGGTAATGTTTTTATTCTTTCGCCCACCATGTTGCCAAAAAAAAAGACCGATGTTTTTTTATTAAAAAAACCGGCACTGTATTTTACACAAAAAACGGATACAAGTTCCACATCGCATCCGGCTTCCTCCAACACTTCACGTTTAGTGCCTTCCTCCAGACTTTCTCCTGGCTTCACGCTCCCGCCTGGTAGAAACCACATACCATTCCACTTCGCCGTGGCCTCTTTTATTAAAAGATACTTGCCGTTCCTTTCCATTAAAACAAATCCTTTTAACCTCATAGCGTTTCATTAAAAAACAAACAAATTTACTACGAATAAACTAAAATGCATCTCAAACTAAATTAATATCTCTTTTGCGAAACAAAAACACTAAGATTAAGAACGGAGCAGCAATCGTCCCGTCAAATTCAATAAATTAACCCACTGAATTTCAATTTCTTTACCCCTACTACCTGCTATTGCGTCACATCCAGCTATCCCTTCAGTTCGTCTGACTCACCAATCTAATGATTGAACTCACGTTGATAGGTTTGATAAGGTAATGAATAAAGTCACGGTGCCTCTCACGTGGTGAATCAGGATTGGCACTAATTTTAATGATATTTACATTGGGAACTAATTCTAGAATTTCATCCACTTTATTCCATCCTAAACCATCCGGGAGATTATTATCCAGAATGAGCCAATCAGGTTGCATTTTCTTAATTCCTAAAAAACCTTCTTGTATTGTATTGAAATAGTTGACAACATAGCCTTGATTCTTCAATATGCCAGAAAGTACAATACAAAGGTCAACTTCATCATCAATAATAGCTATAGAAACTTGATCCTGTTTCATTCTGAGAGAGGGTTGGGGATAATTCTCCCCAAAAAATTCCGATTTAATGTCCACCAACTCTTCTGCCTGCAATAATCATGCAAACATGATGGCACATAATTATCATTATTAAAGATAAATAATTAATACTTATCATTTAAAACTTAGAAATCATGAACAGCAACGCAAAAACAATTTTAGGCATCCTCGCTGCAGGTGCAGTAGGTGTAGCAGTAGGTATGTTATTGGCTCCGGAAAAAGGGTCGGATTTACGCAAATCCATAAAAGGTTCCGTAGACGATCTTGGGGAACAACTTGGGGATTTTATTTCCGACAGTAAGGAAAAACTACTGGGCGCCGCAGACGAAATAAAAATACACGCCAACGGAATTAAAAAAGAAATTAAGACTGGTTCCGACAATATTAAATCGGCACTTTCATAACGCATCCAATGTGTTTACAAACAACGCCCGTCCTTAAATCCGGGCGTTGTTATTAATTTACTATTTTTATATTATGGAAAAAACTGGCACAATCATCAACAATATTTATTCTGAATCAAACGAATACGTGAGGCTTCAAATAAAATCGGCAAAACTTGAAATTTATGAGCGGGTTACCAATCTTATTGATAGTGGAATCAGTGCAGCCTTAATTCTCCTATTCGGACTTTTTTCATTTTTGTTTATTAATTTTGGTCTTGCATTTTGGATTGGCGAATTATTTAACTCCACAAAAATTGGTTTTTTCCTGATAGGTCTGTTTTATTTTGTCGCACTAGGCCTTTATCTCGCGCTCAAAAACAAGGTCGCTAAAAACAAAGTTAGGAATATTGTATTACTGAAGGTCAGTAAAACTCACAACGATTACGATCTGCTACTAAAAGAGCAGAAAATAGTATCTGCCGAAGTTCAAAAATCTGAAACGACCATTCGCGATAACTTCAACGAACTAAAGGAGAACATGGAGACGCTTAAAAATGATTTGAATAAAATAAAAGAACACTTTGTTACAGGCACGGGCGATGAAAATAGTGAAGAACGAGTAGGGCCTAAAATTCCTCGTGTAGCAGTTACCTCAATTGTTGATCTACTCATTCAAAAAGTTTTTCTCAGGAAGGCAGGACTAATGAAAAAAACGCTTGTTCCAATTATTACCAACGCACTCCTTACCTCAAGTTTATTCAAAGAAACAAAGAAAACGAGCTTGATAGAGAATTTAAAATTAAAACTATCTAAATTCTTATAACTCCCGAAATCTCAAACAATTTTGGCCATTTTTTTAAATTCAGTAACTACATTTAACAGCGTAGTGTAATCGGATGGTTTTACAAAAAAATCATTGATCCCCATCTCCCTGCATTTCATTTTCTCAATTTCATTCCCTGTAGTTGAAAAAACAATTGTTTTGAACGAGCCGAAATAAGGCTTATTCATTAGTTCACGGATCGCCTCCTTACCATTTTTTCTCGGCATATTTAAATCCACAATCAATAGCGCTGGAAGACTAATAATCCCTTCATCATACTTACGAAAGTGATCAACCAGCTCGATTCCATTCTCAACAAAAACGAGTTCGGTTTCCTTAGAAATTTCCTTGAAAGCGGAAGACAGCAGAAACTGATCGTCTTCATCGTCCTCTGCAATCAGAATGTACTTTTTGTTTTTCATTAGATGATATAAATATATCCCATTTAAAATTTAAAAAAAACATTTATTTCGATTTAAATAGCCTATTAGTTTCTTTAGTTGTAGCTTTTATTACTCATGCAGATTGCAAGTTACCTGTCTGTCATTTAAAAGACCACAAATAGAGGAATATTAAACTGGCACACATATTTAATTACTTATAGTATAAAACCATAAAATAAAAAAAATGAAAAAAATAGCAATAAGTATAATAACAGTATTGACATTAAGCATGATGTCATGCAAAAAAGAATATACCTGTGAGTGCAGTATAACCAGGACAAACGGCAATATCACGGTTACAAGCGATGATGGAAAGTATGTTTTTAACGACAGCAGGACAAGGGCAGAGTCACGTTGTAATAACGAAGAAAAATCCGGAGAAGATGGATTAGGTAGCTATACAAGAGACTGTGAAATTAAATAATTTCTGAGTTAAAGATCAACTTATTTCCAAATTCCGACGCGATAAAAAACAATCCCGGAATTAAGATTTCAGTTACCATTTGTTGGGCTTTATCACTTAGTATACAAGTTATCTGGAGTTTATCCGCCACGAAAATGCGTTTACATAAAAGCATTACAAATAACACTAATTTATTGCAAACTAAATAAAATACGGCTTACTCTCAGGAGACAGCTGCATTCGCAAGGGTTACAAAATTATTGAAATGCAGGTGGACTCTTTCAACCTCGTGAGAGAAAATGAAGAGGTGCTCACAAAACAACTGAATACACAACTTGTAAGGGGGTTTGGATAAAGCAAAATTAGCTAAAGCAAATAAAACAAAAGAATCGAATTGACCGGATCAAATTTAAAGCCGCCAACATGTTTGCAAATGTGAGTACTTTCAAATTCGAGGTCTCGTGACTTTCAAAAACGATTGTTGACGAACGTGAACAAAAGCGAAATAAAAAGGAAACAAAAAATATTCTTGAAGAAAAAACAAGATCAATTTTAAATATTAACAGTCAAGATGATTTGGACGAACCGCGACTAATTTTTGTCGGATTACAACTTATTTAAACACGTTGATTACACTTTGGTCATAAGTCAAAAAACGTTTAGGGTCCGGAACCGCGAAAAAAATGGGGATACATATTGATTCGTCCACAATTCAGTACAATCCTGAGATAGTTGTTTGCCTGACGGGCGAAACTTATGCTTAGCTATACTTTCCCGGCTTCTGTAACCGTTTCCCTCCTCGCGCGTTTAATTGAGGCGGATAACGGAATGATTGAAATTGAGGCGAGAGTTGCAAATGTAAGTTGTAAATTACTTTCTTCTCATATGGTTTTTAAAGAACAGGAGATCTATTTCAAACCAAAAAGTATTCCTGACTTGTTACGAGCGCTCTTGAATAAGAGTAAATAGCTATCATTTTTATTAGCAGTCTCGTATTCTCTTTAAGTATTCTCCTCCCCGTAAAAAACTTTTTCGACGCGGGTATACCTTATAACTAAAGAACCAAGAAGAATTATAAAAACACCTGTCTGCTGAATGCACGAAACGATCATTGGCGGAGGGTTATGGTTGCGAGCCATAGGGCTACCAAGGATTCCAGACCTCCTGAAAAATCAAAAGAAAGATATTACCCGACAAACAAAACGCTCATCCCGACCATCAATAACAGATCGAGTCTCCAGGCAGGATTTCTCGTTTTTTTTTCCTTCACCTCTATAATCCGGTTACTTTGAGAATTTTTAGATAATCACAGATAATTCTGAAACGTCAGGGAAGAAACGGATCAAACAGCCATTAGCTTTTATTTGTATTTATTTTTTTAGCATGGCCCTTCCGAGCTTCATCGAGCGAATGGGTCGTAAATACATTTTTTTCTCGCGCAGAAAGTTTGGATAACTCTACATAATAATTCTTTAATACTTCGATCTCATCCGCAGTAAGATCCTCGATGTCAATAAGTCGATTACTCGCATGTTGGTTGCATGCAATCAGCTCATTCAGCTTTAAGTGTAAGGCTTTGGTGTCTTTATTCTGAGACTGCTGAATCACAAAAACCATTAAAAAAGTAATAACCGTTGTGCCGGTATTTATTACCAGTTGCCAGGTATCGGAAAAATTAAAGATGGGCCCCACAACTGCCCATACAATAATAATCGTAAAAGCAAGTAGAAATGCAGCCGGACTTCCAGTTGCCGTGGTTACTTTAGAAGAAAAGGTATCAAACATTTTTTTCATAGTGGAAATTGTAAATGGGTTAAAAATAAAAAAACATCACCCTCCACGGGTGATGTTAAAATTAAAGAATATTTGGTTAAACTTTTAAAAATGTAGAGCCAATCCCACTGTTGAATAACCTGTAGAAAGATCTAAAAAGAGTCCTGCTTTCTGACTCACATGGTACTCTGCTCCAATGTGAAGGTTGGCAAATATTGGAGATCTGTAATTTCTAAAAGTTTTATCCCCATAATAACCACTTTCCCAGGAATAGGTTCTGAAAACAACTCCAAGAGATAATGCGGCGTAAAAGTCCCATTTTTCGTCCGCTTCTAAAAGGCTGTCAAAGTAATATGAACCTTTTGCCCCTATTGGAATAACTGTTTCACGGTAACGGTAGCTCTTATAAGGCGCGTTATAATCGCCCCAATAGTAATAACCACGATAACTGGAAATGCCCAGAAATGGGGCTACAGTAAAATTTTCAAAGACATCAAACTCATAATTAAAACTTAAGGCTGGAGCTGCGTATGCATATCCGTAATAACCAATTCCGAGTCCCAGATTGAGTGTTTGTCCATATTTTTCTTGTCCGTTCAGTACGGTGGTTAATAAAATGGTTGTAAGAACCAATATGCGTAAGCGTGTCTTCATATCTACGTATTTTTTCGCAAAAATAAACCAAAAAACCGTGCCACATGTAATTTGTTTAATAACAAAAGACTGTGGATTTTATTTCGCGTTTCATTGTCGTCACCTATCAATTGCAACTCAGGTTCCAGTACCCGGTATTGAGTAACATCGGTTAAGCGGGTGAATTTTTATAAGATGTTTGGTTACTATTCTTGCCTAAACCGCGCCCAAACCGCTATTTGAAAAAGTTTTTCAACACATGAAAATAGAAGTTATTGATTTCGATGAACGTTCTATTACCCCCCAATCTGCTGATATTTTTCCACATTCCGACCTCGTACTTTGCATTCTCGCTCATAATTGAAGGAACAAAGTTTGATAACAAATGGTGATGCATGGTAATTATTTTAAATATATCTTGTTTTGTTTTTTTGCTTTGCATCCTTGTTTGGCTGTGTCTCAAAAGGCTCACCCAACCAAAAAACTAAATAAAAAACAATTTGTAAAAGACTCGGTAGAAATTATGAAAATGAAACGGGTACGACCACAACTTAGGTTCGACAACCGGATGACTTATCATAAGGGACAAACCCTGAATCTCAATGGCATAGATGCAGGAGTGCTTTTGCATGAAAAAATAAGGTTAACTGCCGGTTATTATTTTCTGAATGATGAACTGAGTAATTATAAAACAACCATCGACGGGGCCGATGTCGGGCGGACAATAAAACTACAGTACGGAAGTATTCAAACGGAATTTATTTACCTGAAAAGCCGCTACATTTCTTTGGGAATGCCACTTGATTTTGGGTTCGGAAGAAACCAGCTACAATCGAGAAATCTGGTAACTGGTGAAAAATTTGATAAAAGATCTGGTTTTGTTATGTTGACTGACTTTGGACTTTCCGCGGTCGTAAAACCCTTCAGAGCTCTTGGGATACGCGGTGCTGTAGGCTACCGAAAACTACTTTTCAATCCTGTTAAGGATTTTAACTTCAATGGTTTATTTACATCCCTTGGTATTAGTATTGATGTTTTTGAAATTATAAAAGACGTAAAAATGTTTCATCTAAAGCGAAAATACAAACGAGGAAATGACCTTAAAAATGCGGTAGATTTGATTACCGACTGATCTATTCCTTTTTAGCTTTCAAAATTAATCTTAAAGAAGAGTCTTTCGTAAAAAAATTCCAAGCCCAGTTAAAGAAAATAGTAATTTTATTTCTCGCACCCAATATCAACATCAAATGCAGAAACATCCAGGTGTACCAAGCAATCCAACCATCAAATTTTAGAAAAGGTAAATCCACTACCGCTTTAAATTTTCCAATGGTAGCCATCGATCCAAGGTCTTTATACTCGTATTCGTTCTGCCTTTTACCTCTAAGCAAAGCGAGAAGATTAGATGCAAGGTTCTTTCCCTGATTAATTGCGACATTGGCCACCTGAGGGTGTCCAAGAGGATATTTTGGCGTAATCATGTAAGCCACGTCGCCCACCGCATATATATTTTCGTAATTCTTCACTTTATTATAACGATCCACAATGAACCGGTTTCTGTTTACTGAATTCTCATTTAAACCAACAACGGCATTACCTTTTACGCCCGCAGCCCAAATCACATTTTTACTTTTAATCAGTTCGCCTGTATTGAGCGTGAGTGTTACACCGTCATAGTCGGTAACCATAGTTTCAGTCCGTACATCCACTCCCATTTCTTCAAGATATTTTCTGGAAGCGATCCTGGCATTTTCGCTCATATTGTTTAAGGTATTTTTACTCCCTTCGAGAAGGGTAATTTTTAAACGAGAAAAATCAACATGGGGGTAATCCTTTGGAAGAACAACCCTCTTCATTTCGGAAAAGGCTCCTGACAGCTCCACGCCAGTAGGCCCTGCACCTACAATTACAATATTTAGAATAGCCTCCTTTTCCTCCGGACCGGAAGAAATGTAACGTTCAAAACTCAGCAAAATTTCGTTGCGTATACTAATAGACTCCTGAGTTGACTTCATTGAAAAGGCATATTTTTCAATGTTCGAATTACCAAAAAAATTTGTTGAACAACCGGTGGCAATCACCAGATAATCATAACTCACATCGCCGCCGTCGGTTGTCACTTTATTCTCGGCTGGCACTATCTGCATAACTTCAGCCAATCTTATCTCAACGTTTTTGGAACGCTGAAAAATTTTACGAAAAGGGAACGAAATATTCGATGGCTCAAGCCTGGCACTTGCAACCTGATAAAACAGCGGCTGAAACTGGTGGTGGTTTTGTTTATCAATCAACGTTACAAAATAATCTGTATTACTGAGCCGCTTTACCATTTCAAGTCCCGCGAAGCCCCCGCCCAGAATAACCACTTTTTTTCGCATAGATTAAATTATTTTTCGCGACAAATTTATAATTAAAAACCCATTAATTTAACCCATAATTGCTTTTTATGTTCTTAATTCCAATAGCGAAGAGCGAAAAAAACAGCAATACCCATAGCCAAAAATGTGACCATAAATACCAACACAAAAATATTAACGCCGTACTCGGCAACAAAAAAACGAATTGGCTGCTTAATGACCTGATCAATAATCACCTGTATGCGCTGCCATGCCCCCCTTTGATTGGGAATATAATCCCTGGCCCCATGACGCATGGCGTCCACAGCACTGGCAATATCCTCGTGAGAGGTTAAAATAATCACATCGGTGTTGGGATTCTTGGCTTTTATCCTTTTAAGGACTTCCACCCCCGGAGCTGCGCTTCCGGCTGTTGCATTCAAATAATCATCAACAACAACCAGGTTAACCCTATCGTCCATCATACGTAAACAGCTTCCGCTGCTAAAAAACAGAGAGATATTCAAAAGATTTCCAAACCTTTTCAAAAGGTACTTTCTCAACTTACCTGCTATCTCAACATTATTGTTAAGTATATACAAATTAATGGTCTGGTCTTTCATGATCTAAAATTTAAGTTTATTAGTTAGTTAATTTCGCTTCGTGTTAACTATTATACAAAATAACTCTCAAAACACCACCGCCCAAGTTGGCTCTGAACTCATTATTAAGGTATCGTTATAAAAAACCTCAAAGTTAAACTGGAGGGGCACCGAGTTATTTTTTATTTATTCATATCGGTGTCAGCTAGACTTTAACAAATTTTGCTGCCAAAAAATTCAGGTGATTTTCACCGATAAAATCTCCGCTACCCAATTCTTTGAGTAAAGGGTTCCCCAGTCCTGACAGAGGTTGGAAATAACCAATGGATTAACCGGCTATCTGGAATTTTGATAGCGAACATTTTAAAGACCAATAAATCATCATCGAATACGATTACCTGGATCGATTACTCCAGTTAAGCTACTTTTCTCAAATTCCTACTAGGAATTTTTAACTCTTCCCGATACTTAGCTACCGTCCGCCTGGCAATCGAGTAATTTCTTGCGATCAATTGTTTGGCAATTTCGTCGTCACTTAGTGGATTGTGTTTGTCCTCTGTTTTAACGCACTCTAATAATTTCAATTTCACTTCATTTGTACTTACTGACTGACCATTAATAGTGTTCATGCCTTCTACAAACAAGTCTTTGATCAAAATAGTGCCGTATACGGTACGGATGTATTTGCTACTTGCTATTCTTGAAATTGTGGAGATATCGGAATCAATTTCTTCAGCAATTGTCTTTAGAATAAGTGGCCTCAAGTCGGATTGATCTCCGCTCATAAAAAAGTTTTTTTGGTGTTTCACGATAGCGGTTACCACTGTAATCATTGTTTTTTCGCGTTGTTGAAGGGCATCAATAAACCATTTTGCGCTCTCTACTTTATTCTTAATAAAACCCGATGCTTCACGGATACTCTTCTCTTTCGCTTTTGAATAAGATGTCAACAACTCCACATATTCATCATTGATCTTAAGAGGAGGGTGTTTAGCTGAATTTAAGAAGAGTTCTACTTTGTCTTCATCGCACATTACAGTGAAATCTGGTTCAATGGTACTGGCAGTCTTAACATTTTCACTAGTGCTCCCAGCCGGTACAGGATTTAATTTCCTAATTTCAACTAATGCCTCCTGTAAATCCTCAGAATCAATGCCTAGTCCACATTTTATTTTATCAAACTTTTTCATTGACAATTCTTCCATATAATTTTCCAGTATTGAAACTGCAATATGAGTGTCCTTTGTTTTCAATCTTGTACATTTTAGCTGAATCAGCAAACATTCCTGCAAATTCCGGGCGCCTATTCCATAAGGTTCTAAAGTGTGAATTAATTTCAAAACAGGCACAAGTTCATTTTCGGTAACAAATGTTCCTTGCAAAAAGGAAAGTTCATCGGCGACATCACACAGTTCCCGGCGCAAATAACCGTCATTATCCAATGAATTAATAATGTATGTACCAAGCTCTTTTTCGCTGTCCGTAATCAATAAAAGATTTAACTGACGGATCAGCAGAGTTGTAAAATCATGACTTTCAAGATATACTTGTTCCCGCTTATCATCCGCACTTGTATGATTATTAGCCTCGTATTTGTAGTCATCAAGAGCCTCGCGGTCCATGTAATCCGTATAATCATAATCCTCACCCAACTTTCCCTCGGAGATCACATCGTCCTTTCCAAAATCCTCCACGTCCATTTCATCAGCGGCTTCAACATCGTCAGTTTCTTCCTGTGCTTCCACTTCAAATTCAAGCGCCGGGTTTATCGCCATTTCATTTGCAATATACTGCTCCAACGCGGCCGTTGGCAAAGCAAGAATGTTGTGCAACTGAATCTGTTGCGAAGTTAACTTCTGGGTTTGTTTCTGAGTTTGAGTTTGTGTAATTGCCATAATCATTCGTTTTTGGTAATTCTTAAACTAAAAAATTTACCCAACCTTGTTTGGTGATCCTCCCGATATACGTTTTAAAACTGATAGTCTCACCAAAAACAGGTTGCGGGCGAAAACAGATCTGAAAAAAATAAAATTTTTGCCGTTCGATCGTTTCCCTGACATGTACCCGACCGCTAAAGCCGAAAAACAAACAGGCCAGAGTGTTTATTAAATAATATGATTGAAAGGCGTAACATAATTCTAGCAAACTAATTATGCAATAGAGTATTGAAATAATAGTGCCGGGTTTTCGTTTCAACACAACTCGCTTAAAATCAAAACATTAATCAAAGATAAAAATTCGCGAAACCCAGCCTGTGGGTAATTATTTCCACAGTTATGAGGGAAGCGGGAAATACAATGAAATATTTGTTCCGAACTGAGGATTTTTGTCGGCGGATATCCAGCCAGAATGATTGAGCATAATTCGTTTACAAAAACTCAGACCCATACCATTTTGGAACGACCCTGAAACGGAATTTTCTATTTTTTCAAAAAGATCAAAGATTTTAATTCTATATTCATCATCAATTCCAATACCGTTGTCACTAACGCATATACAATAATAATTTTTAGTGCTGGCATTTGATACTGGACTATTTCTATCATTCACCTGAACTACGAGCTCCCGTTCGGGGTGTCGGAATTGAATACAATTATTTACAATATGAACAAACAGCAATCTTAATTGATTGGGGTCGGCTTTAATTTTTTTCAAATTCCCTACCTGAAGATTAAGAGAGTAGTTCCAGACATTTTCCGAGTTCAGATCAAGAATAAAATTCCGCAGATCGATAGTAGCAATTTCATTTGGTCCTGACAGAAGATTGTAGTACTCGATGATGGTATTGTTGGTAGTTTGTTGTTTGTTATATATTTCTTTAATTCGATTAAGGCTTGCTTCCAATACCTTATCATCCGATTTAGAAATGTGCTGGACCCTGTCAATAATTGTTTGTACTTTTCGCATAGGCTCCTGAAGATTATGGGTACTCGCCAGGGTTAAACTTTTGATCTCATCATTTAAAATTGTCAACTTCGATAGTTTATCCTCCAGCTCCCGCCGGTAAATTTCATTTTGATTAAAAAACCAGAGCACGGATCCGGCTGCCACGCAGCATAAACAAAATGCAATCGTCAACGACAAAAAACTACTACGCTTACTTTCTACAGTATTCTTATTTGTTGTATAATTACGCTCAAACAACAATTTTGTTTCAATTTGTTCTATGTTATTTATTATGTCGGTTATAGCATTCATGTGAACATTACTTTCATCAAACCGAGTGATCAAAAGAGTGTCTTCAATTCCATTCTCCATGTTGTTTTTTAAAACCAATAATTGTTCGTTTAGCAAATGTCTGAGTGTATCCAGGTTCCTCTGCTGATAAGTATTGCCTGTAGTTAGTTTATCGAGCTGTATCAAAATGCCTGGAATATTTCTCAATTCTTTAAGATAGGACTCCAAAAAATCAGGGCTGGCAGTCAATATATAACCCCGCTGACATGTTTCCGCATTTTTTAAAATTTTTTCGAGTAAACTGGTTTGAATGATCACCTGATAAGAATAACCCACTCTTTCGATATTCTTCTCTAAGGCATTTAATTTGCGTAGGTAAAAAAAGGAAACCCCTAAAAGAACGACGAGAGACAGGCAAATACAAAAATAAATGAGAAAACGCTTTTTTTTCATATTTTTACCTGCAACCACCTCGGTTTCTATAATGTAAAGTTAAACAATATACATATATGACCAATATTTTAGTAATAGATGATGACACGGACATTTGTATGTTATTAAACCGCTACCTTTCTAAAAACGGATTTAACGTTACCACGGCCTATACCGGAAAATCTGCACTCGAAAAAATGGGCGCCCAGATACCTGACCTTGTCTTATGCGACTTCAGACTGGAAGACATGGATGGAAGTGAGTTACTTGAAAAAATCAAACAAAACACACCTCAAGTACCAGTTATCATTATGACAGGCTACAGTGATGTTAGAACCGCCGTTAACATTATGAAACTTGGTGCTTTTGATTATGTAACAAAACCGTTGCTACCAGAAGAAATACTACTGGCAATAAATAAAGCACTTGCCGAATTAAGGGAGAAAGCCGGTTCAAGTGTTATACAGGAAGGTGTAACTTCTCCCGAAAGTGAATTAAAAAAACAGCCAAAAAAAAATAAGGGAAAATACGTCTTTGGAAAAAGTGCTGTATTTAACGTGATACTTGAACAAATTAAATTGGTGGCTCCTACCAACTTCAGTGTTATTATTTACGGTGAAAGTGGTAGCGGTAAAGAATCGGTTGCAAATGAGATTCACAATAACAGTAGTCGTTCTAATAAACCATTTGTTGCCATCGACTGTGGATCTCTCTCAAAAGAACTTGCGAGCAGTGAGCTATTTGGGCATGAAAAAGGTTCATTTACAAGCGCCATTAGCCAAAAGATTGGCAGTTTTGAGTTGGCGAACGGCGGAACTGTTTTTCTGGATGAGATCGGAAACCTGTCGTACGACATACAAGTTGCCTTGCTTCGCGTAGTGCAGGAACGAAAAATGAGGCGTGTTGGAGGCGTAAAAGACATAGAGTTAGACGTGCGTATCATCGTAGCGAGTAACGAGCGTTTATCTGAAGCGGCAAAAAAAGGAAAATTCAGGGAAGATCTTTACCATCGATTCAATGAATTCAGTATTGAGGTGCCGGCGCTTAGAAACCGAACTGAAGACATCATGATGTTTGCTGAATTTTTTCTGGAAAAAACCAATACAGAATTAAACAAACAGGTAAAAGGGTTCTCTGACGAAGTCGTAAAAATCTTCCACCATTATAATTGGCCAGGTAATTTGAGAGAACTAAGCAATGTTATCAAGCGTTCAACGCTGCTCACTTCCGGCGATCGTGTTGAAGTTTCTGCCCTTCCATTTGAGATCACCCACTTTGAAAAATTAGCCTTTGAAAATGTAACACCTGCCGACGTTGGTTCAGTGCAACCCGTTTTGGCTCCCGAGCCATCCAAAAAAGTGCTTCCTCTCACCGATTACGGCATGAAACATGCTTCTATCGATGCCGAATTTGAATTAATCATGGAAGCCCTTAAAAAATGTAATTATAATAAGAGTAAAGCCGCCCAACTGCTGAATATTGACCGAAAAACACTTTACAACAAAATGAAACAGTACAAAGAATTTAATGGTGAGTTTTGATGCGACGCAAAGAACTAAGTGTAGAAAGATATGGGGAAGTTTCTCAACATGTGGAAAATATTCTACATAGCGGATTGTGTACCTATAATTATCAGACACAAGAACTATTTCTTAGCAAAGGTATTTATTATCTCCTCGATATCCCCGAAAACATTCAGGCCATAAAAAATCTTGACATACTTAAGTTTGTCGATTCGGAGGATCTCCCACTGATTCATTCAGCCATTGAAAAATTAAAGGACAATAAGAAATTTCACCCGTTCGAGTTTTCGATTACCGACTCCAAAGGACTTAAAAAACGTCTTTATACTGAATGTGAAATTCTTCCCGATAAAGACAGTGCCGATAGAGAATGTTATTGCGTTATTAAAGACATTACCGAAAGCTATTTTTACAAGATGGCACTCGAACAAAAAATTCTCCAACTCGATAAATCAAATACAAATCTACAGGAGTTTGTTTATGTTGCATCTCACGATTTACAGGAACCACTTCGAAAAATATACACGTTTACCGAAAGGCTTAACAACAAATTTGAGCCTCTGTTAGGCCCCGAAGGAGCCACGTACGTAAAACGTATTTTATCGTCCACAAAAAACATGCAAACTTTATTGGAGGATCTACTTAATTTTTCACGCCTGTCATTTAATGAAAAACAATTTGAACTCATCTCGATAAAAAAATGTATAGAGGAAATTATTAGTGATCTGGAAATAAAAATTGAGGAAACAAAGACCATTATAAACTGCGATCAACTGCCGGACGTGGAAGCCTATCCCTCCCAAATAAAACAGCTGTTCAACAACCTGATCAATAACGCGATAAAATTCAGAAAAACTAACGTAACACCAAGAATAAATATATCCAGTGAAATGGTAAGTGCCAGTGAATTTCAAGATTTTCCAATGCTAAAAGGTACTAAATACTTAAAAATAGTTGTTGAAGACAACGGGATTGGTTTTGATCAGGAGTTCGCAGAACGAATTTTCCAAATATTTCAACGGCTAAACGGAAAAACGGAATACGTTGGTTCAGGTGTAGGCCTGGCTATTTGCAAAAAAATCGTTGACAATCATCACGGATTTATTTTTGCAGAAAGCAGATCAGATCATGGTGCTAAATTTACGGTTCTTTTACCACAAAGGCAATCCTGAAACACATGCTATCAGACCTGAAAGTTTTAATAATAGATGATGATGAGGACGATTACTTTATTACTTCACAATACCTTGAAGGAATTGACTCTGTAAATGTTTCGTGCGACTGGTGTTACAACATAAAAGATGCCCGGCAGAAATTAACCTCTAACATCTACGACCTTTATTTCCTTGATTACCGGCTTGGTGCTATGACGGGCCTGGAATTATTGAAAGAAGCGAAACGAAACGGAGCTCATAAACCTGTAATACTACTTACGGGTAAAGGCACGCTCGAAATAGATAAACTTGCTGTTGAAAACGGAGCTTATGATTACCTGATAAAAAGTGAACTTACTAGCGAGAAGCTGGAACGTTGCTTACGTTATTCCGTAGAACGCTATAAGAGTTTTAAACTACTTAACGATAACGAGCGTAAATACAGACTCATTTTTGAAAACGCGCTGAGTTTTATCTTTACCTGCGACAAACTGCTTCATTTTAGTGATTGCAACCCGGCCTGCGAGTATTTTTCAGGTTATTCGCCTGAAGAACTTACCGGCACATCCTTTCTAAATCTATTTGAAGAAGACGATCACAAAAATTTAAAAAACTTGCTGCTCAGTAAAAAAAATATTTCCAACCTAAATGTCAAAATTAACACTAGACAGGGTGAAGTCAAAAAGGGCAACCTCTCACTTACCTATTTTGAAGCCGAGGGCGTAGAAGCTCACTGGCAAGGAATTATGTATGACGAGACCATACGCGCTCAAGCTGAACAAGAAAAAATTCAGTCTGAAAAATTGGAAGCCACTTATCGGCTGGTAAGAACCCTTGCCCATGAAATTAGAAACCCCCTTACCAACATCGGGTTATCCGTTGAAGGTATAATGGACGCGGGCCTTCATGAACAACAAAAACCGTTTGTGGATATCATTAAACGTGGATCAAAACGCATCAATGATATTATTTCAGAGCTTCTTAACTCCTCAAAGACCATTGAATTAAAATTAGAGCCGTTCGATTTGAACCTTTTAATTGAAGAGGTATTAGTTATAGCACAGGACAGTATTAAACTCAAAAAAATACAAACAGAAATTTGCCTTCTGGACAGCCCCGTTGTAAAACTGGTGGATAAGGAGAAATTTAAGATTGCCATTTTAAATTTGGTTGTAAATGCGATTGAAGCCATGGAAAAAGAACAAAAACACCTTACCATAAAACTAACCCGAAACATTGATCAAACAGCCCTCATCATTAAAGATAATGGAACAGGCATGGATGAAGGCCAGATGAAAAAATTATTTGAACCTTATTTTACGACAAAAAAAACAGGCATGGGTCTCGGCCTCGTATCTACACTCAATATTATAAAATCGCACAAAGCGGTCATAGAGGTTGATTCGAAACCTGGTTTAGGAACAACGTTTAAAGTTATTTTTACATAGACAGTGGGCTTATTTATTATCTTTCAAATAGCGATAATCTATTATCATTGTAAGGATTGATAAACATCAACAAAATAGAAATACAACCGATTTCTTCATTGCGCCACAAACGAAAAAATCGTTCAGGGTCCCTGGCATCCTTCCAGAATCGGATCGTTTTATATACAAAAAATATCTGCCCCCATTCATCGTAGCTTAAACGAAAGATTTTTGATACGTGTTTTCCGCAAATAACCGGTCATGCAGTCCATCTTAATAATTCACCAGCCTAATTCTAATTTTTAACACGCTCTCAGGGATAACATGCATCAATTCCGTCTAATCCCTCTTCATATAATTTTCGATAGATTTATTTAATTAGATGTTTCGAATTAGTATCTTTATGAGCGACACAGTTCTAAACTATTTGCCCGATGAAAACGAAGATAGCCATTGTTGATGACCATATTTTATTCCGCACAGGGATTGTTTCCCTGCTTAAAGACTATGACGACATTGATATCATTTTTCAAGCAGCCAACGGCGTTGATCTTTTAAAAAATATAAAAACCGCTAAACCGGATGTTGTGTTGCTTGATATACAGATGCCCGAAATGGACGGTATACAAGCGACTATTGCCCTAAAGGAATTGTACCCCGAAATAAAGATCGTCATTCTTACAATGCACAACGAGGATGAGTTTATATTTGACCTCATGAGCAAGGGGGCCAATGGTTTTGTCCCTAAAAATAAAAGTCTTGAGGTGTTAATAGAAGCAATTAGAAGTGTAATGCAGAAAGGCTACTATTACAACGATCAAATTACAAACGCTCTACTGAACGGGAACAATGAACATTTAAAAATTTCCGACACCAATACCGCCAGTGAACTTACAGAGAGAGAGAGGGAAATCGTAAAATTGATCTGCGCTCAAAAAAGCATTAAAGAAATAGCTGAAATTCTTGACATTAGCCCTCGAACAGTAGATACACATAAAAATAACATTTTCATTAAAACAGGAGCCAAAAACATTATAGGTGTAGCCCTCTACGCAGTGCAAAGCAAATTGATTAATTAGTGGAATACCGGATTTAATAAACTCTTTCAAAAGCGTTAATATGAAAAGAAAAGATCCACAATATAAATACAAGCATGCCATGTTGCTTGACGACAATGAATTGGACAATTTTATTAACCAGAAAATAATTGAAGCCAATCATTTTGCTGCGAAAATATATGTAAACACCAGTAGTAAAAGTGCGTTGGAATTCCTGAATAATTTGTCAATTCTAAGTACCGAAAGTGTAGATATCTTTCCTGAAATAATTTTTGTGGATCTTAATATGCCGATGATGGATGGATTTCAATTTATAGAAAACCTGCTGAAAAATCTGCCTGAAAAATCAAAATCCCTGAAACTGGCAGTACTAACCTCCTCTACCAATCCAAACGACAGACAAAAGGCCAACTCCATTTCCAAAAACATTGTTTTTCTAAATAAGCCGCTCACCCAACAGATGCTCGATCAATTATGATACTTTCTTTTTAATTCGGGGATAAGATGGCCCAACACCTCGTTGTTTTTTGTATTATTCGCCAAAAATAATGTGAACAAATCTTTGCTTTTGTTAATACTCTTGGCGCTACCGGTATTGCCCATCTCATTATCAAACACTTTAATCAAAAAAAGCACCTGACTGTACTTATCAGGTTCCTCTGTTTTTATTTTTCTTGAAACACTCTTTAGTGTTATTTCAACAAGATCGAAATCCTTTAACACAAGATAAAAATAAGCAAGTGTCATTTTCACATTAATACTCTCATGAAAAAAATCCTTAAAACTTACGGTATTCAAAATGTCATTTAAAATATTAATGGCTTCTTTTATTTTTTTATGTTTAAAAGACAACATCGCCGTATAAATACCAATTAAGACTCTGGCATGAATATCCGCCGAATCCGATAACAATTCCCCGCCAGGTTTTATCATCTCAAGATCTTCTATTCGATCCAACTCATCACAAAATTTTATTTTCGAAATAAGGAAGCGGGATGCAAGGCAAATGTTATTATACAATAAAAAGGTGGTAATGTGAGCGTTCACTTTCTCATAATATTGAAGGGCGGCTTTTAATTCATTTTTCGAAAAATAATATTCAAAACACAGATAATCGAGTACTATCTCCCATTTTTTCTGCGCGGCCGTTTCAGGAAGTTCAGAAAAAATCTTTCGGGTAGACTGCAAAAGTTCTTCCGTATTATGCTCAATAGAATTGGTTTCCTGAGCATAAATAATTAATTGAAGCTCAATAAAATTTCGGATCATCTCAATTTGTCTGGACGGATTTAACGCGTACAGATTGGCAATTTCAATTCTGAGGAAATTCAGTGTATCCAAATACTGTTGATTCTTCGAAAAATTATACTGGCCAAGCATGCGGTTAAAATTACCGAGAATTTCTTCCGCTTTTTCGAGCGACAAGCCAAGACCAGCATGTTTATTAAAAAGTTGAGAATAATAAAAATACTTTTCCGAATACAAGTGCATCTTTTTCAATGCACTATATACCACCATAAGATCATTATGAAGGTCGTATTTCAATAATTCTTTCTCCAGTTTCTGTAAAAAAGCAATAGCAATTTCCCGTGGCCGATTAAAACAAATTTCAGGCACCTGTAGTAGTTGACGGATAAGCGTTTCCTGATTACTAAACACATCTACCGAGAGAAATTCCTGGATGCGGTCAAATAAACGAGATTTTAATACGTAAAACGAATTAGAACTGATTCCCAGGCTTTCAACAATCTCTTTATCTGTTGCGGTATCCGTTCTATAGGACTCTAGAAGCAAAACAAAATTATCCGCTTTGGTTTTTGTAAACGAGTCCTTTAGTTGGCCGAAAGACTCGTCACTAAGCTGCAATATGACTTGTTTTAGTTTAATCATGCTATTTTATTAACCGAGTAAACCGGAGAGTTCGATCTAAATTTAAACATTTTTGAATTTACTTTCATTACATCCTACTAATAAATCGACGAATTTTAAACCGATCTACGCTTTTTCCGCAATCCATAGTTGTTTTATCAAAAAAATAAATTACAACTCCGTTTGCCTAAAATAACAATAGAAATGCTGTTTAAGGTCCGTAACAAAAAAATTCTTATACAAAAACAATAAAAAACTTACATGTGTGCGTTTTGAAATAAAACAACAAAAATTAAAATAAGTAGATGTAAGAACTTTACAGCAGAAAACAAAACAACTGTCAAACACATATTAAAAAAAAAGAAACCATGAAAAATTTATTTAACACCTCCATCTTCATTCTTTTACTGAGCTTATCATCAATAGCGGGCAACAAAAAGGGAAAAGTAACGCAAAACTCGGACTCATTGTATTGTATTGAGATAGACGGTAAAGTTTTAATCCCGGAAAGCGATGACTCAAAACTATACAAAATTGAACTATTATGCCACAATACCATAGTAGACTCGGGCACTGTGGTAGACAACGAATCGTTCTTGTTAAAGGTGAAAAAAAATTCGTGGTATACTATTCGTATTATTAAGGAAGGTTACTTTCCGCTGATTGTAAGTATTGATACTAAGTTACCTGATTATAATACCGACAGTCACAAATTTCATTTTGATACCGAATTACTGAAAGAAAGTTACACAAATATTCAGGATGACGAAGCTGTGGAATTCCCTATTGCTATCGTATCTTATAACAAAAGCATTAATACCTTTTCACCGATCAGAGAATATAGCTCCAATATACAAAGGTCTTTATTTGAAACACAACCAGTAAAAGAAAGTTACGCTAAAAACGACTAATAATCATGGTTATTCCGTTCAACAAAACATAATAACCCGATTAAAGCACTTTTAAAATCGACAAAAACATTTATTAATCCATCTTAAAACTGTATCTTTAATTTTAAGTATAAAAACAAAACCCATGTTTAAAGAACACACAAAAGTAGGAAACATTATGGTTGTTGAAGACAATCATATAGACGTACTGGTTGTTAAGGCTCTTTTAGATAAATACTTCAACCTACACATATACACTAACGGCCAAGATGCAATTGACGCCATGGATAAAATGGACTTTGACATTGTACTGGCCGATATTAACCTTCAGGATGAAAAAATGGACGGCGTCGATTTAATGAAACGAATCCGGGAAAATAAAAAACACAGTCGCACCAAAATTTTCGCGGTCACTGCGTACTATGAAAACCGTAACTATTTTCTTGAACAGGGATTTGATGAATTACTTACAAAACCAGTTATTAAAGAAGAAATTCTTGAAATACTCAACCAATCTATTACCTCAGGGGTGCAAAATTCTTAAGCGTTCTTGTATTTAATTGATGAACGTCCTATTGTTTATTGAGTCGGCCATTAAACATGTGACTCATTTAGAACATGCTAAAACAAACGCGGACAAAAAACAACCCGCCTTTCTTTCTTTGGTTTTCTTTGGTTTCACCCAAAGGAGCTCCGTAAATTGTTTTTGAATAGCCGGAACACCCGTTTTTAAACAAAAAACCAGGCAAAAACGGTGAAATTTATCAACTATTGCCGGTCTTCCTATATTATAATTTCATTAAAAAATTATCTTTGTGGTAGTAATTTAAGGAAATAAGATGGGACGTATTTTTGAAACTCGTAAAGCAACCATGTTTAAACGCTACGCCAAAATGGCCAAAGCGTTCACTAAAATAGGAAGGGAAATTGTGATAGCGGTTAAAACCGGTGGCCCACACCCTGAAAGTAATCCCAGGCTTCGTATGATCATGCAAAATGCCAAAGCGATCAACATGCCTAAGGCCAATGTAGAATCAGCGATTAAACGGGCCAGCGAAAAAGATTCAAGCAATTTTGAAGAAGTCATTTATGAAGGTTACGCCCCACATGGGGTGCCCGTTCTGGTGGAATGCACCACCAATAATCCTACACGAACCGTGGCCAGCGTGCGCCTTTATTTCAACAGGGCTAACGGATCTCTCGGCACCAATGGCTCGGTAAGTTTTATGTTTGATCGGGTTGTACTTTTTAAAATTGAAGCTACCGGTTTAAATAAGGACGACCTTGAACTTGAGCTGATTGATTTTGGGCTGGAAGACATTACGTTGGATGAAGAACACAATCAATACATCATTCAGGTACAATTTACCGATTTTGGTAAAATGCAATCCGCACTCGAAGAACGAAAAATTGAAGTTTTAGAAACCAGTAAAACATATATTCCAACAACTACCAAGGAATTGACTCCTGAACAAGAGGCGGAGGTAATGGCTATGATTGAAAAAATGGAAGAGGATGATGACATTGAGGCCGTTTACCATAATATTGCCTGAAACTGTTGGATAAATACTGGAAAATAATCGAAAACACCCATTCACAGGTTGACACTGACTTACAGGACAGCCTCAAAGTAGATCGTGTCATTGTGCAACTTTTAAAGCAGCGCAATATCCTTAATTTTGAAGATGCCAAAACTTTTTTCCGACCCAGTCTGAACCAACTTCATGATCCTTTTCTAATGAAGGGGATGAAAATCGCGACTGACCGAATTTCTGAGGCCATTAGCAAAAATGAAAGGGTACTTATTTTTGGAGATTATGACGTAGACGGTACAACGGCTGTAAGTCTGGTTTTCAGCTTCTTAAAAAATCACATTCAACATATTGACTACTACATTCCGGATCGCTACAAGGAAGGATATGGCATCTCTTACAAAGGCATTGACTTTGCAAGTGAAAATAATTTTTCATTGATAATTGCGTTGGACTGCGGCATTAAAGCCAATGACAAAATTGACTACGCGAACGAACGGAATATCGATTTTATTATCTGCGACCACCACCTTCCCGGAGAAACATTACCGAGTGCCATTGCAATCCTTGATCAGAAACAGGCAGATTGCCCCTATCCATATAAGGAACTTAGTGGTGCTGGTATTGGCTTTAAGTTGATCCAGGCGTTTTCTATAACCAAAAACCTGCCGCCCGAAAATTGTTACGCCTACCTGGACTTGGTAGCAACAAGCATTGCAGCCGATATTGTGCCAATTACCGGCGAAAATCGCATATTGGCGTATTACGGACTTGAAAAAATCAATATGGATCCTAGAGCCGGGATAAAAGCGCTCTTGAATATTAACCAGTTAAAAAATCCGGTAACAATTAGCACTCTGGTGTTTACACTCGGCCCCCGAATTAATGCCGCTGGCCGTATTGAACACGGTAGTAAATCGGTTGAGTTACTCACCTGTGAAGACGATGCCCTGGCAACAGAGCTGGCACTTGCAATTAACGAAACGAATACTCAAAGAAGAGACTTGGATTTCGGAATAACAACCGAAGCGTTTGAAATGTTAGACAACGATCCTGACATAAAAATAAAAAACAGTACCGTTCTTTTTAATGAAAAATGGCACAAGGGTGTCATTGGAATTGTAGCCTCCCGTTTAATTGAAAGGTATTACCGACCTACCATTGTCCTAACCGAAAGTGATGGAAAAATTACAGGAAGCGCCAGAAGTGTGAGAGAATACGATGTTTATAGCGCTATTGAAAAATGTAGCGACTTGCTCGAACAATTTGGAGGACACAAATTTGCCGCGGGGCTCACACTTAAGAAGGAGAACATAGAAGCATTTAAACAAAAGTTTGAAAATGTAGTCGCAGCTTCTATTACAAAGGACCAACAAATTCAAAAAATTGAGATCGATGTTGAGATTGATTTCCACGAGATAACCGACAAGTTTTTAAGGATTCTAAAACAATTCGCCCCGCACGGGCCCGAAAATATGACGCCACTTTTTTGCTCCCGCTCAGTGTTCGATATGGGTTGGGGGCAGGTTTTTGGTAATAACCATTTGAAATTAGAATTATTTCAGAAATCAAATCCAAACATACGTTACCAGGCTATTGCTTACGACAAAGGCGACTACATCCATTTTTTTCAAAGAAAGATACCAATGGACATTGTGTTCAAAATACAGGAAAATGAATACAAAGGCGTAACCACTGTTCAACTATTAATTGAAGACTTAAGGGTTAGTGAATAACTAAACTAGTTATCCTTTTTGTGTGGACTTTATTGCTTCAATAGACTCTTCAAGGTTTTTGATTCTGAAATCTTTTTCGGCAAGTAATTTTTCGTAAAGTTCGCGTAGTTTTTCAAATGATTCTTTTTCACGCCTTAAATTTTCCTTTTCCATGTGCAGCACATTTTCATGATTGAGCGTTACATCGTTGAGATAACTATTAAATATTTTTTTGTTGTCAAAAAAATTAAGCTCATTAACGTTTACATCCAGCACTTTCGCGATCTGGTCCAATCTGTCTTCCTTAATTTCCACTTCATCGTTTTCCATCATTATATAGTAACGTCGACTCACACCTATCTTATGAGCAACAAACTCTTGTTTCAAATTTTTAAGTTCCCGTATCTTTTTTACGTTGTTACCGATATGCATGATAAGAAAAGAGGCGATCTGATATCTCTTTCAAAAGTAAACAAATAATTAACCAATGGTAAATTATTTGTTTACACTAAGTGCATTATTTATTCACACCAAGTGAAGTAATTGTGAACTGAGTAAGTGATTTAACAGGTAAAAAAGAACAGCTGACGGAAATGCCGCAAAAACCAACAAACACCACCTATCCGCGCGCGGTCATTGATTACACAGCCAAAAATACCGCAGTGCAACATAAAAGCGAGCGGTACTTACCGCAAATTAAATTGGTTTACCGTTTTAGAACTTAATCAGTTCTTCATAGAGATCTTTTACAGGAAGGCCCATGATGGTATAAAAACTACCTTCAATTTTATCAATCCCAATATAACCGATCCAATCCTGCACACCATAACCCCCGGCTTTATCATAGGGGCTAAAATTAGTGAGGTAATACTCTATTTCCTCTGATTTTAACTTTTTGAAATATACTTTGCTCACATCGTAAAATGTGGTCTGCTTGCTAGCGCTTTTAAGGCACACTGCTGTAAATACTTCATGCATTTTTCCGCTCAAAGTTTCCAGCATTTTTTTTCCCTCTGCAAAATTGGCGGGTTTATTAAACACGTTTCCCTCACACCAAACAATGGTGTCCGCTGTTATCAGTAAATCGGACTCGCTTAACTCCTCCACGTAAGCGTCCGCTTTTTTTTCAGCCAGATAAATGGCAATTTCCTGTGCTTCCAGATCCTTTGGCCAATCGGTTTCGTCTACCTTTACCGGTTTGTTTAAAAAATCGAAACCTAGGCTTTTAAGAAGCTCTTGTCTTCTTGGAGAAGCTGAGCCAAGAATTAGCTGAAAAGGAAACTGGTTGAGGATGTTTTCTATTTTATCCATAATAATTAGGTATAATAAAAGATGAAACTGTAAGTAAGTCCGGTAAGCATAATTACCTTAAGAAAGAGGCTGGCATATTTAAACTGCTTATACTCGGTTGCTTTTAAAACATAAAACGCCAGGGCTGTCAGGGGTAAGATTAAACCGAAAAATATGTAGGCCGTGTTGATTGAAAAAATAACACGATGGGCTTTGATGGTATTGTAAGCAACAAAAGACAATAGTATAGCTGTGATGATAAGTAAAAAGAAAGCGCTGATTTTACTCGGCAAAACCCCCCAAACAATTGGCATGGTAGCACCACCTGTCGCTTTGTCACCACGATAATCTTCAATATCCTTAATAATTTCACGCGACAAGCTGGTAATAAATGCGAATAAAGAAAAAATGAATGATACCCTAAACGCCGTGAAGAGTAATAGTTTATGAGAAGAAATAAAACCCGGGTTCAATTTGTGCATAGTACCCATTTCGTAGACCAAGGGCATAAATACCACAGAAGCGGTTAAAAGCGAAACGAGAAGATTACCAACCAACAAACTTTTTTTAAGCTGGGTACTATATACCCACAGCAGGAATGCCGCGGCGAAATGAAAAACTGCAAAACGAAGGTAACCCGTTTGTAATGCTGCATACATGCCAATCACAATACCAAAGAAAGTAAAGGTAATGTGCAGAATAATGGCCGAACGGCGTTTTATGGATCGACCAATTACAACGGTATCAGGCCGGTTAATAGTGTCCGTTTTCACGTCAAAATAATCGTTAATGATATAACCGGCCGCAGCGATTAAAACCGTGCTTAACACCACCAGGTAAAACAAACCATCATTAAGTCCCAGTTCAAACCCATGCTCGCCAAGAATTTTCTGAAGAATACAATACCTCAGCAAAACTTGCGTTAATGCAATCATAGCAAGGTTTTCGACTCTAACCAGCTTTAAGAAAGCAATGACTTTATTATTTAGCAGACGCCTCAATTATTGATGATTTACCATTTTACTATTTCCCAATTTCCCTGCACACGAAGCACCTGCTCGATAATATCCCTCACACACCCTTCACCTCCGTTTTTTCCTGAAATGTACTGACAAATGTCTTTTATTTCAACAGCAGCGTCTTTCGGACAAACCGCCACGCCCACCCGCGACATTATTTCATGATCAGGTAAGTCATCTCCCATGTAAAGGATTTCGTCGTCTTTTAAACTATTGGCCAATACATATTCGTTGTAACAGGCCAACTTATCGTGTTGCCTGATAAAAACATCGTTAATACCCGTTCTGGCCAGAGCCTTTTGAACCGCCAGATTATTGCCACCACTTATTACCACAATACGATACCCTTTTATTACTGCAAGATGTAACGCATAACCATCCTTCGAGTTCATATTTCTGACCATTTCTCCACTCTCCATAACCAACACTTTCCCATCTGTCATTACACCATCCACGTCAAACATCAGCGTGGTTATTTTATTTAATCGTTGTTTAAAATTAAGCATATTCTTTTTGCTGCGATAAAATGAGTTTAGTGAGTTGTTTATATGTTTCTTCTACCGGTTTTTCTCCAGAAAGAAGTTCCAAGTGCTTCTTAATAACATTTCGATCGTTCCTTTTTGCAGGTCCAGTCTGAGCCTCCCTTGGACTCATTAACTCCAACTTGCAAACTGTTTGACGAATGAGCGGCATTAACAATTTAAATGAACCAGAGTGATATTTCTCGAGAAGATCGGAAGCTGCTGCAAACAAAGCGTTGGTAAAATTATTGACCATTACCGCACATAAATGGATGCGTAAGCGTTCTTCGTAGTTTAAAAACAAAACCTCTTTACTAAAACTGTTAGCAAGGGTTTTTATTTTCTTTCTAGCATCCACATTAGTTCCTTCTAAAACAAGCGGCACCTGTTTCCAATTTACTTTGTCATTTTTTGAAAACGTTTGCAGGGGGTAAAACACTCCGACATTTGGCCATTTCGTTTTTATCGCATTAAGCGGCAAGCTTCCTGCGGTATGCATAATAATGGCGTCCTTTTTTGCAATAGTAATTTTTTTTGAAGTCGCCGAAACAAATTTATCTGCCACACAAATAAAATAAAAATCAGCCTCGGGGGATATGGCGTTTAACCCTAACATGACTGTGCAGTTCAGTTCTATTGAAAATCGTTTAAGATTGGGATTTACTTTATGATTATAAACCGTTACTGAATATTTTTTAAGATCGGTAAGTTGTTTTGCTATGTGCCAAGCTACATTCCCGCAACCTATAATTACGACATTATATTTGGCAAATTTCGGCATGGCGGTTAAGTGGATTTTTGCATCCTGAATTTACGCATTCTTTCCACAATGGCAATAATCGTACCAATTGCCATTGTCAAACACCCTAACCATAGTACGTTGATCCACGGAAATACAAAAGCCTTTATGACAATAAAGTCGCGTGTATTGCTTAATTTTTCACTCATGGTTATTTCTATGGTGCCGTCATCAGGATTTATTTTCCAAAAAACAAGTTTTAATCCCAACTCATCCACAATATCTTCCATAGGAATTACAACATTTTTTTTGATGATGAATTTGGGGTAGGCGATAAAGGTTTTCGACTGAGTATTAATGCAGCGCAACACCGCGGTCACTTCCAACAGCGAATCGTTCTTTTCATATTCCGCTTTGCTTAAATTGGTGCGAAGTGAGTCGATAATAACAAACGCGTTACTGGAGAAAATAGTATCGCCCACATGACCTATGTAGTTTTTAGCTGAACCAAACGCGTTTTTCTTCGCAGCTGCGGTATCAAAACTCAAAATAGCCGAGGTGATAAACGTATAAACGTCCCGGTTCAAATAATGCCGGGTGGCGGGGTCTGCTGCGCTCCCCATTCGAGGATTATCTTGTACATGCGCTTCCAGCGAAAAATCAAATGCAGGTTTACCTTTTGGATCTGGTTTTAAATAATCGATATTAAAATAAACGTCTATCCCCTTGCGTCTTTTGCCGGTATAAGTGACCAGGTAAGGCCCCATTGGCAAAGTATCACCCTGCGTAAGCAGTAAACTTTCTTGCGCGTCAAAATCTTCCCCAAGTGCCGATACGTCCTTATTAGAGGTGTTTCGGGAGATCACTGATTTTTTAGACGTGGAAATCAACGCCCCTATAAGTAGCAGCGCGAAACCAATGTGGGCAATAGCCGACCCACTTTTTGAAACCCTACCTTTCAAAATCATCACCCAATAATCAATATTGGCAAAGACAGCAAATAATCCGGTAATGAATAAAAGCGAATAACTAACAAGTTCCCATTTGCGTTGACCATTTGCCTGCGAAAAATCATTCATAAAATACAAGGGGATGGAACAAACCAAACCAAAAAATAAAGCAAGGATAAACGTATACGAAATTCGTTTGAAGAATTTTTTGGGTTCCGTTTTTTTGTATTTTAAAAATTGTGAGGCACCAATAAGAACCATTAAAATGATTACAAAGGGGACCATCCAGGTATTATAAACCGGTACTTTTGGCGGAGCGTAATCTGTATTAAATAGTTTATTGATAACCGGAATGGAAGTAAAATAAGTGATGATGAGACTGGAAAGGATAAGCACAAGGGCACCCAAAAACATCCAAAATTCACGGGAGAAAAGCTCTTCCTCTTCTTTTTCCTTTGGAAAATACTTATAGTAAGAAATAATCGTGATAACAGTGGAAGAAATGATCCAGGCCATTAAAACAATTTTTTTGTATCCGTAAATCACGGAGAAAAATAATAATAAAAAAGAAACCACCACATATGTCACCCTAAAGAGGCTGTCCTTAACCAAAAGAGCGACACTTATAAAAATGAATGTTAACACATACAGCACCAACTGGCCCGTCATACCCAAATCGGTAAACGCGTGAACTGACGCGCTGCCAAGCACGCCACTGCGGGTTAAGAACGTGGAATACAATACCAGTAGAAAAGACGCGATACTTAAAAAATGGGTAGTAAAAAGTGATCCCCCCTTATTTTTATTGATAATCATCGTATGCGCAGCAGCTACCAATACCAACCAGGGTACCAACGAAGCATTTTCAACAGGGTCCCACGCCCAAAAACCACCAAAGTTCAACGCCTCATAGGCCCAGGCACCTCCCATCAAAATTCCCACACCTAATACCAGAACTCCAAAATAGGTCCACGGCAGAGCCACAGCTTGCCATTTGGTGTATTGCCCATTCCAAAAAGCGGCAATTGCGAACGCGAAAGGAATTAATGTAGAAGCGAATCCTAAAAACAAAGTGGGTGGGTGAATCGTCATCCAATAATTCATCAATAACGGATTTAACCCTCTGCCGTTAAGTTTAGCAAGATAATTTGGCATTTTGACGAAAGGTAGATCATGGTATTCGGGATGCTCACGCAATAATAAGAATGGATTACTTCCAATTTTATAGTCGCCAATATAAATGCCAAGCAACATGCTCGCCAAAAACACCTGCACTAAAGCAAAAACTGTCATTACGGGCACTTCCCACATTCCATCTTTCAACTGACGTTTCAAAATCATCCCTAATACCACGTTCCAGAATGTCCATAATAAAAAACTACCTTCCTGCCCTTCCCAAAAACATGACAAGATGTATTTCATATCCATTTCCGTGTTGCTGTGCTGCCAAACATACTGGTATTCGAAATAATGGTTAAACAGCATGAGGAATAGCGTAGCAGCTATACCTACAACAGACAAACCATGAACGGAAAAAGCCAAACGGGCAAGTTTCAGATAGGCGGGTTGTTTATAGGAAAGATAAAAAGCTAAACAGGCAAATAAGGCGCTTACAAAGGACAGAACAACAAACCCATTCCCCAAATGTCCGGCCCACAAGCGTTCACCGATATACTGTACTTCGTTCATAATAGTGTATTAGTTTAATTCTGGCTTACCACTATTATACTTACTCGGACATTTCATTAAAATATCGTTAGCATGAAAATTACTTCCACTCATTTTACCAATTAACACGATCTGTTCACTTTTCTCGAAATCCTGGGGTCGGCTTTTATGCAGTACAACCTGTTTGGAAACACCTTTATTATCGATCATGCTGAAGAGGAATTCATCAGGGTTCACTTTTGGATCGTATATCTGCGGTTGTGTTTTATCCAGTTTGCCTACCACGTGATACTCCTTATCGGGGTTGGATATTGCCTCAGAAAAGTCAGCATACGTGCTGGTGTTTTTTAAAGAGATAAATATTACACCAATCGCTAAAGCGATTATTAGGATTCCAAGTATATGCAGTTTTTTCATTTTTAATTCGGTTCTTCCTCTTGATTAGTTCTTTAACTCTTTACGTTCTATTTGATTTTCCAGTTTTTTAAGCTTTCGTTCAATAGCAATTAAAAAAACAACAATAGATAAAAAAATAATAGCTATTACCGAAATAACGATATAAATTTTTCCATCCGCTCTAAATGCATCGGCCATTTGCGGGCCATCCACGATTGTTCCCTGAGCTGAAGAAACCAGCGAGATAAAAAAAGATACGAGTATCAGGATTTTCTTAGTCATGTAATTTATTTTTAATAAAACTGATCCGGTTTTTAATTTCAAACAACCAAAGGCTAAAAAACACCCAACCAATCACTGCCGGGTAAAATATCATGCGCATGTTGCTATCAAGATCGTACTTAGCAAAAGCGGGATTGCCACCGTTGCCGGGGTGCAACGAATCGGTAAGCCTTGGCAATACCATAATAAACACGTTCATCATGACGAAGGCAAAAATATTGTAAACGGCGGAAATACGCGCGCGCTTAACTTCATCATCAATAGATAGGCGCAATACAAAGTAAGCGAGGTAAATAAGAATGCTGATGGCCACTCCATTGAGTTTTGGATCCTGAAAAGTCCACCAGGTGCCCCAGGTGAATTTGGCCCAAATGCACCCGGTAAGTAGTCCAGGAATGCTGAAGAAAAAACCGGTCACCGCGGCATTGTAAGCTTTTGTATCATTCACCAGGCTGTTTTTTTGAAGGGAAAGAAGGCTTTGAACCAAGGAAACTGCCATCATAAATAACATAGCAAACCAGACAGGAACGTGGTAGTATACGTTACGAATGGTTTCGTTTAGAATATCCAACCGGGGTACGGGATTAAGCAATCCCCCAACCAGGGTGTATAAAATAATAACTACTGAGAGTATTTTGTACCAGTTTTTCAACGAATTTTAATTTTAGCATTTAGTGCAGGTTTTATCCCCTAGGGGTCATAAAAAAACTGTAAAAAACGCATCCTGTTTAACCGGCCCAAAAATACGAAATTATAGCCTTAAAAGCGGAATATAATCTTGACATTAATAAGTTGCCTTCTTAAAAAAGCAAAAATGAAATTAATCTCTCCACAGGTAGGGGAAAAGTAAAAAGGACAGTGCCAGTGTTAAAATATTTAGCGCGGCTAAAATAACGATAAAACTGAATCCCACCCCGGCCCATTCAATACCATCCACAGCCTGCTTACTTACACGTATCACAACAAGAATTAGCGGCATCATTACGGGGAAACTCAAAATACTCATCATCGCAAAATTACCGCTTGCTTTGCTGGCAATAGCACTCATTAAGCTCAACACGCCGGCCAAACCGGTAGAAGCCAGCACTAACACCATGAAAAAAAGTCCCAGGTTTTCCACCTCATTTTTAATAAAAAACGCGTAAAAGAAAAAGGTGATCAGGCTTAAACAAAGCATAAACACCATATTGTAAAGAATTTTTGAAACGATAAATTGTTTTGGGGAATAATGCAAAAAGTTAAACAAGGCTTGACCACCTGTTTCCTTAAGGAAACTTTTTCCACTGATAGTAACGGATGTAAACAAGGTAATGATCCAAAATAGGGCATTCCAGGTAGGTTTATCAAGGTTTCCCTTAAAACATAAGGCACTTACAAAGATAGTTCCTACCACATAAACCAGCACCGCTCCAATAGTGGATTTTTGACGAAACTCCAGAAGAAATTCCTTTTTGATCAGCGCCTTTATCATGGTTTATTTATAGTTCATTAGATCCATTCCTATGTCACGTCGAAAGTATTTGCCATCGTATTTTATTTCACCGGCAGTTAAAAAGCTTTTTTCTACCGCATCTTTAATGCTTCGACCGAAAGATGTAATAGCAAAGACTCTTCCCCCGTTTGTAACTACCTGATCGTCTTGCAATTTTGTACCCGAATGAAATATAATGGACTCCTTTTGCCCCGCTAATCCCTGCACAACTTTCCCTTTTTCAAATTCGCCCGGGTAGCCTCCACTTACCATTACAACGGTTGCGGCAGTTTCAGGAAGTGTTTCATAATTTTTTTCCGAGAGGGTTTGCGCAGCCACACCCTGCAAAAGATCCAGTAAATCTGATTTAATCCTAGGGATCACCACTTCCGTTTCCGGATCGCCCATCCGGCAATTATATTCAATAACCGACGGTTCTCCATCGCAGTTCATTAATCCAATAAAAATAAACCCCCGGTAGTCGATCCCCTCGTTGTTCAGTCCTGAGATGGTGGGTTTAATTACCTTTTCTTCTACCTTTTTAATAAATGCTTCATCTGCAAAAGGCACTGGACTTATGGCTCCCATACCCCCGGTATTTAAACCGGTGTCCCCCTCCCCGATGCGTTTATAGTCTTTTGCAGCCGGTAAGATTTTGTAGGATTTTCCATCTGTTAAAACAAATACCGACAGTTCAATCCCTTTTAAAAACTCCTCAATTACTACTTTATTACTGGCTTCACCAAATTTAGAAGCTACCAACATACTTGTCAATTCCGCCTGCGCTTCCTCCAGTGAATTGAGAATTAGCACCCCTTTTCCCGCCGCAAGGCCATCTGCCTTTAACACATACGGCGGAGTAAGTGTTTGCAAAAACGCGTGACCCGCTTCCACATTATCCTTTGTAAATGTAGCATACTTTGCAGTAGGCACACCGTATTTAAACATAAACTGCTTACTAAAATCTTTGCTTCCTTCCAGTTGTGCGCCATCTTTTTTAGGGCCGATCACTGGAATGTCTTTTAGAACAACATCGTTTAAAAAATAATCATGGATGCCGTTTACCAGGGGATCTTCTGGTCCCACCAACACCAGGTTAATGTCTTTTTCCCACACAAGGTTTCTAATTCCTTCAAAATCATTTACTGCCACATTCACATTGGTTCCGCAGTTGGCTGTACCGGCGTTGCCAGGAGCAATATAGAGGTTTTGCAGGCCTTTGGCTTGAGCAATTTTCCATGCGAAGGCATGTTCCCTGCCTCCCGAGCCTAGTATTAAAACATTCATAAAATTTAAACTTATCTGAAACGCAATTGACTTTTAATATTTTTTACGACTAAAGGTTTTATTTCCCCTCACTCTCTTTTTTGCCCTTTCGGAATTTTGACGGGCCTGTATTTGATCGTTAGAGCGCCGACCTTTACTGCGATAGCGGGTAAATAGCGCCCGGTTATCCCTCCGGTGACTCCTTACAGAACCAGAAGTTTTGTTATGCCATGAAGGATTTTCTTTTTTGAACAACCTTGCAAACAGTCCTCGCCTTCCGGTACCCCTCGCAAATTTATCAGCATTACCAGCACTTTTAGACCCGCGAAAGATTACCGAACCCCTACGCTGGTTGCGACGCTCGCGCTTTTTACCACCACTTTGTGCTAAATAATCGTTTGAAATCCCAATCCCAAATAGAAGGAGAATTATGATAAGCGCTTTTTTCAATTTTACAGACTGCAATAATACGAAAAATAGGACTCTTTTTAATGGAATATGGGTTAAAGGTACGCTACTTTGATTAAATAAAAGGCGCTTTTGTTTAATCGTAACTGCTTTAACGCAACAATCTTTAAGCTTTTCACGTTAAACAAATGTTAACTAAAATATCGTTTCTTTCCAGCAAGGGAGTTAAAATATTACGTAATTTTAAAACATACGTTTTGAGGCTTTTACTCATTATATCTTTTTTCTGTCTCTCCAGGACTTTTGCACAAATTGCCCCGGCCGACTTTCGTTGCATCCAGGTTTTTGCTAATACCGACGTAAAACTAAGCTGGATTGCCCCCATTGATCAGTCCAACTCGTTCAGCACCTACGAAATATACTATTCGGCTACACCCAATGGTCCATTTTCACTTGTTGGTACACAAACCCCTATTTCCAATACCACGTTCACCCATACAGGGTCTGTAGCCGATATCCAATCCTGTTATTATTTTATAAGAACCATCTACGGATCCGGATCGAATACCGTTGTAAGAAACTCTGACACATTAAAAACTATTTTCCTCAATATCATAAATACCACAGGCGCACCAAATGTGAAATTGGTTTTTAATTATATGACCACGCCCAATCTTCCATCAATTTCCGGCCCAAATACGATAAAAAAAGAATATCCGATGGGCACCTGGAATACACTGGCTGTTACCAACCTATTAGAATATTCGGATACCATCAGTGTTTGCCAAACAAGTTTAAACTACCAGGCTTCCATGCTTGATAACAGTGGTTGCATATCTACTTCTAATGTACAGGGGGGGATTTTCACCGATACCAAAAGCCCTTACCAGCCGTTTATAGATTCAATAAGTGTATTACCAAACGGCAATGTCATCTTAGCCTGGCACATTCCCATAGATGAAGATCTTGTCGATTACGTCATTTATCATTCAGAAACCAACACGGTTACGGGCACTGTCACTTATCCACCCATTGACACTGTGAATGGCAGAAACAATACAGCATTTACCTTTACCGGCACAGGTTCAAACTATGAAGCTGTAGGGTTGTTTGTGGCCGGATTAGATAGCTGTGGAAATATCGGGACCTACGACAGTCTTCCACGAACAATGATTCTGGGTGTTTATTACGACAGTTGTAAATTTGAGAGTAAACTTTATTGGAATGCTTACCGCAATATGCCGAAAGGCGTTTCAGAATACAGGGTCTATTATTCGGTGAATGGGAGTCCCTTTTTGCAGGTAGGCACTAGCACCGTTCCTTCGTTTATTCACTCCGGAGTCAACCCAGGACAGAGTATTTGTTATTATGTGAGGGCATTTAACAAAGATAGATCTATCTCGTCCTCCTCTAATAAAATTTGTTTCTACTCAAACCAGCCGGCGGCACCCGGCTATTTATATATGCGAAGCGCCACAGTGCTAAAAAAGAACTCCGTAAATATTAATTTATTTTTAGACACTGCCTACGCCTGTAAAAGTGTTGACATTTTTCGATCGGAAGATGGCTTAAATTTTAAACGGGTTGGGTCAATTCCTACTTTAACCAGTTCACCAGATTACTTTTTTGTGGACGATTCGGCTCAAAGCAGTCTGAAAAGTTATTCTTACCGGGCTGTAGTTATTGATAATTGCGGTAATCAACGAACTCAAAGCAACACGGCCAGAACAATGCTGTTGAAAATTGAAGAAGACAAAGAGTTTATTTTCACAAAACGCCTAAGCTGGAACTATTACAGTGGTTTTGGTGGTGGTGTAAGTGGTTACAATATATACCGGGTGATAAATAATGAAACTCCTAAAGAAGCGATTGCGAGCCTCGGCTTGTTTTCTAATACTTATTTGGACAACCTTGAAGACGAAGCGCCGAACGGGTCCAAAGTGGATTATTATGTAGAGGCCGTAGAGGGCTCCGGAAATCCCTTTGGTTTTGTGGAAAACAGCAGGTCAAATGTCCGCCCCGTTTATATGGAAGGTAATATCTTTATTCCTGAGGCCTTTGTTCCATCAGGGGTTAACAAAGTTTGGAAACCTGTTACTCACTTTGTCGATAAGACAGAATACCAGATTCGGATATATAACCGTTGGGGAAATAAAATTTTTGAAACAACCGACGATACACAAGGATGGGATGGCGATGGCGCCGAATATGGTATGTACGTTTACCTCATTTCTTATAAAAACGCACGTGGCGAATACATGGAACTTAAAGGTACTTTTCTGTTGATACGTTAGCCGTGTATTTTCAATTAAATCCAAATCGTTTAAAACTATTTGTTCTAAACGAACTACTGTGCGGTTACAACGCTTATTTTTAGGCAACCCATGAGAATTGCTTTCACCATACTGTTGTTTTTAATTTTGATTACCTGCGTTGGTCAGAAAAAAAGCGCACCAAAACAAACTCGGATCTTATTTGTCTTTGATGCCAGCAAAAGTATGATTGCCAAACATGAAAATGCGTCGCGGATGGACGGAGCTAAAAATTTGTTTTATCAATTTATTGATAGCCTGAGCAAAGACAAAAGTTACCAGTTTGCCCTGCGAATGTATGGACATACGGTGAAATACCCACCTGGTGATTGCAAGGATAGTAAACTGATTATTCCTTTCGGACCAAATAATACCCTGCAAATAAAACAAAAAGTCAGTGAAGCCAAACCAACCGGTATTACGCCAATTGAACATTCGTTGACCGAAGCCGCCAACGACTTTAAAGACAATAAAACCAATAATATAGTTATTTTGATCACCGACGGTATAGAAGAGTGTGGCGGCGACCCATGTAAAGCCCGACAAAAATTAATGGAGAAGGGAATTGTTTTTAAACCCTTCATTATTGGAATTGGCCTTACACCCGAACAAATAAAAACCTTTGAATGTGTGGGTACTTTTTACGACTATGACGATCCATCCACTTTCGGAAACATAGCATCTGTGATCCAGCAACAAAAATTGAACAAAACAACTGCTCAAGTCAATTTACTGGACATTAAATCTCTGCCCAATGAAACTAATGTGAACATGACCTTTTATGATATCACCAAAAAAGAATATAAGTACAATTATATTCATACACTTAACTGGAAGGATAACCCCGACACGTTGTATCTGGACGATTTTCCAACTTATAAAGTAGTTGCCCACACCATTCCCCCTGCCGAGAGTAAGGATGTAAAACTATCGCCTGGCAAACATACGATTATATCTATTGATGCGCCCCAAGGCTTTTTAACAGTGCAAAGGCCTTATGGCGCCTACAATTTTAATGAGAAGGTAAAATGTGTCGTTCGAAAAACCAACGACATGAATACCCTGCATGTGCAGGGTTTGAACCAAACGGAAAAGTATATTGTCGGAACCTATGACCTTGAGATCCTGACCCTCCCTCGAATTTATATTAGCAAGAATGCGATCGAACAATCGAAACTGCTTACCCTCGAAATACCTAATGCAGGTGTATTACAGGTAAAATGTCTTGAGGCAGGCGATGGTTGTATTATGGTAAAACGCCACGGCAAGTTGGACTGGGTTTGTAACCTAAGTACCGAAACGCTTCAGACTTTTTACCTTCAACCCGGCGATTATGTGGCGGCCTGGCGAGCCAAAAGTCTTAAAGGAAGCATCTACACCATTGAGAAAAAATTCAGTATCACTTCAGACAACCAATCGGTAATTGAATTTTTTAGATGAATTTCTTTTTTCTTTGATCCTGCGTTTATTCTGCTTTTTTTAGGTTAACCTAAAATATTTTTTTGATACATAAAAAATCGTATATTTGCGCATGGAAATTTCGCTCACCGAAGAAAACTATATCAAAGCCATTTTTTCGATCAACACCTCCAACGGAGGCGTGGGAGTAAGTACAAACGAACTATCGGAACACCTGCATAACAAAGCCGGATCGGTCACAGACATGCTCAAGCGGCTGGCGGAAAAGAAGTTAATTAACTATCAAAAATACCGGGGTGTTTTTTTAACTGGAAAAGGCGAAAAAATGGCGCTGGGAATTGTACGCAAACATCGTTTATGGGAAGTGTTTTTAATGGAAAAACTGCTGTTCCGTTGGGACGAAGTGCACGACATTGCTGAACAGCTGGAACACATAAAAAGTGATGAACTGGTAGACCGACTAGATAAATTTCTTGGAAAACCGAAATTTGATCCTCACGGGGATCCTATTCCCGACGCCAACGGTCAGCTAAATGTCGTAAAAGCGATTCCTCTTAATCAATACCGCGAAAAAGGTAACTTCATTTTTATGGGCGTGTGCGAACATTCAAAAGCTTTTCTTCAACACCTCACATCGGTTGGACTCAAAATAGGCGACACGATACGCGTAGAGGAAATTAATGAATTTGACAATTCGTTTAAGGTGAAAATAAATAAAAGCAGCAGTCAGTTTTTTAGCAACAAAGTAGCCTCAAATATTTTGGTAGAATTTAAGAAATGAAAAAATCACTTGAAGAAGTCAACGCTTCCGTGAATACCCATACTGGGGGGACTTTTAAACGCCTCCTTGCTTTCCTTGGGCCCGCCTATATGATTAGCGTGGGTTATATGGATCCGGGAAACTGGGCCACCGACATTGCCGGGGGAAGTAAGTTCGGTTACAGTCTGTTATGGGTATTGGTCATGAGTAACATCATTGCTTTATTGTTGCAAAGCCATTGTGTGAGACTGGGTGTGGTTACTGGAAAAGATCTGGCGCAGGCGTCGAGAGAAAATTATCCGCGATTTGTGAATTTCTTCTTGTATGTCCTGGCCGAAGTCGCCATCGCGGCCTGTGACCTGGCAGAAGTAATTGGCATGGCCATCGGACTTCATCTGTTATTTCCTGGAATCAGTATTCTCGCAGGCGTTTGTATTACAGTATTTGACAGTTTTATTCTTTTGTTTTTATTAAACAGAGGTATTCGCAAACTTGAAGCTTTTATTATTAGTCTTGTCGCCTTGATCGGTATTTCTTTTTTCATCCAGTTGATGATTGTAAAACCGGAAATGAGTGAGATCGTCACCGGCCTCAAACCATTTTTACAAAATGACGAAGCTCTTTACATAGCTATTGGAATCATAGGAGCCACTGTAATGCCACACAATTTATACTTGCACAGTTCACTGGTACAAACCCGTAATTTTAAGCGAACCCCTTCGGACATTAAAAAAGCTATCCGCTTTAATACCATTGATAGCGCTATAGCGCTCAACCTGGCATTGTTTGTAAATGCGGCTATTTTGATTTTATCCGCTGCAACTTTTTTCAAAAGTGGCAAACACGATGTAGCGGAGATCCAGGACGCCCATCGACTCCTGGAACCGATGTTGGGAAGTACACTTGCCCCAATCCTATTTGCCGTAGCGCTCATTGCAGCAGGTCAAAGTTCTACGATTACGGGCACTCTCGCCGGCCAGGTCGTTATGGAGGGCTACCTCAACTTCCGACTAAGGCCATGGGTAAGGCGGCTACTTACCAGATTAATTGCCATTGTTCCGGCTTTTATCACCATACTGATATTAGGCGACAGCGCTACGGGAAAACTATTGATCCTCAGTCAGGTGGTACTTAGCTTACAGCTGGGCTTTGCCATCATCCCTCTGATACATTTTGTAAGTGACGAGAACAAAATGGGGGAATTTATGATCCCATCCTGGCAAAAAATATCTTCATGGATTGCTGCGTTAATTATTGTTGGTTTAAATGTAAAACTCGTGTATGCTGAAATTTCTGATCTTATCACGAATCATTCGCATCCTATCCTCATCAGTTTTACAATAGTTCCCATTTGTGTTTTTTGTTTTTTCATGTTACTTTATATCATGCTCCTACCACTCATTACCAAAGACCGGAAACATGATAAAAAAGGTTTTCACGAGGACTTTAAACCGCTAAAACTAAAAACGCTAACCGCACCCGAGCGAATTGCCGTAACCGTTGACTTTAGCAGTAGCGATAACAAAGCTATCAATAAAGCCATACAAATGGGCAGTGAACAATCGACCCTGGTCTTGATACATATTCTGGAAAGCGCGAATGCCATGGTGTATGGGGAAAATGCGTTTGACCACGAACGGGAAGAAGATTACCAAAAACTGAAACAATATCAGGATCAGCTTACCCAGCAAAATATTAAAACCGAAATTCAACTTGGTTTTGGAAATCCAAAGCAGGCTATTCCCCCTCTGATTTCAAAAAACGACTGCTCTATGCTTGTGATGGGAACTCATGGTCATAGAACTATCAAAGACCTCCTTCTCGGCTCTACGATCGAAAATATACGACACGAAATAAAAGTACCCTTGGTATTGGTTTAAGGCGAAAGAAACCTACACCAGTTTTTCAAAGGCTTCCGAAAATTGCTTCCCTTAATTTTCTGCAATTAGTGCTATTGTCAAACCCTTTTATCAGCTCTTTTCTCTTATCAAAAAAAGCTTCAGAAAAATCAGTTAACATTTTTTCATTAATGGCTGTGATAAATTCATCCGGCCTTTCGCAGATGACCAGGGAATCATTCGCTAATAAATTTGTACCCGAGATCATATTAGAATTACAAACTAAAAATCGTCCGTTAAACAATACGTTCACTAATTTTAATTTCAGCCCCGTAGGCTGAGCGGTAAATAGTACATGAATTTGAGCATCTTGTACCAATTGATTCATCTGAATTTCGTCCAGATTTTCTATTAACTCCACGTTCCGATAATTTTTAATCAAATCGCTTAAAAAAGCGGGGGGGTTAAGTCCTGCTAAAATACATTTATGCGATAGTCTCGAAAATACATATTTAATAAGCCATTCGGCGGCCTGGTAATTTTCAGATACACTTAAATTTCCATGAAAGAGAATAAAACTACCTGTACCCATCTTTATATTTAAGAAAGTATTCGCATGAAAACTTGGCAAATAGTCTGACCGGACCGCAGGAAATTTTTCCCGGAAATAAGCTGTATCTTTTTTATTCACTGCTAAAATCAAATCGGCGAACCGAAGGTTCTTTTCAAAACGTTTTAGTTTCCAGGCTTCTATTCTTAAATAGATCTTTTTAAGGAGGCTCTTTTCCGATCTGGAGAGTTCAGTATAATAATCGTGTTCAATGTTACTATGCCGGTATATTTTCCGCCTGTTTTTAAACCTTGGATCGTCCAATAAATAACAGGTATGAAGCACTTCAAAAAGGATTGGAAAATTATCCGCTAACAATTTTTTTTCCAACGCTTCTGACTGCCTTGATTTTACATTATAAGGTAATAAAGAAATCATAGAACGCAACCCCGTTTTACGTTCATAATAAAACACTTTTTCGCACACCTTTTCCAATTCCGGCGACTGCTGTCGGCCATAGGTAAAACAATGCAGGTAAACCTTAACACCTTGTTCTTTTAAAGCTACCAGTTTATAAAACACATCAATCACTCCCCCATAGTTAGCGGGGAAAGGCACGTCAAAAGAAATAATATGCAGGTAGTCGTTCAATCAGCCAAAGATGGGATTTTTATTCGAAATAAAAACCGTTCGCGTTCACCCCGGCTTTAAAAAATCTGGTTTCTTCACCCATCGATGTATAGATGTAAACATTGGATTTTTGGGAATAGTCCAACGCGTCTGCCACATATATCGTATAGTCAGTTGGGTTGACTCCTAACCCATAAAAATTTTTATTCCCTTTTTCAATAAATGGCGTTACGGGCAATACCGTTTGATTAACAGCCATTCGGAAAACTCCGCTATTTAAAAAATAAAGTGTGTCCTTCGTTTTGTTTAAACACAAATTAGAAGGGGTTGTTGCGGAATTGAATGGAGCGGAAAATTCAATTTCGCCGGTTAATGCGTTAATTTTGGATAGTCTACCTGGCACCGAATTGGCTTTATCACCGGCACTTAACACCCATACTTTATCATTTTTATCCAGTACCAAACTGGCCGCGTTAATTCCAACTTCCATGCTATCCGTTTTTAAATCGGTAAGTGTATTAATGACGTATACATAATTTCGGCGGATATTGGTGACAAACACCTTGTTATAAATCATAACCATCCTTTCTGTCCAACCACTTAATAGTATGGAACCCGTTTTCGTGAAGGTATTAAGGTTAACAACACTTATTGCGTTAGACTCATAATCGCTCACATACGCTTTTTGGTTTGTTACCTGCTGAATATAACGGGGAGACCCTAAACCGGAAATTTGTCCTACTTTCTTGAAGTTTTGGTCGCATACCACAATTTTATTCGAATTATTGACAACCACATAAAATCTATTATTGATGTGTGATAAACTTTGCGCAACATCCCCCAGATCAGTAGTGTTTTGCGTTTTATAAAGATCCTCAATCACCTTGTCGTCACCAGGATCGTAGAGCGAAACGGAAGCGTTACCATAACCAAAACCTCCTTCATTGATTACATACACTTTTTTAGCTTCGCTCATTTTCACATCAGCCAGCGAAATGGTTTGCGGTTTGTCTTTCACGCAAGAGGTCAGCAAAAAGAAAAACGGTATTATTCGAAAATAGTCATGCATATACGTGTTATAAAACCTGCCCTAAGAACCAACTCTTAGGGCAGGTGTTTTTTATTGTTCATTTACCCTGCCCGGTTTCAAAAGCAACCAACAGGGCTAACTTATTAATTAAGTGTGATTCTGCTATTTAATTTTTGATAATTTTAGTAATTGTTTTTCGATCTCCTGCCACTAATTCAATGAAGTAAACGCCCCTTTCAAGGTTATTCAATTCCAGTGAAGTTTTCTCTTCAGTAATTTCCTGTTTCCAAACTGCTCTTCCGGCCATGTCAAAAATACTCAAACTGGTTTTAATTTCTCCAACTAAAGGTGTATTTATATTTATAACTGAGGAAAACGGATTTGGATAAATGCTTAATCCCAGAAAAAACGCAGTGTTGCCCATGCCGGTTGAAATATCTGGCTTGCTCACAGAAAAGTTATCGATTGCAAAAAATGCAGGTGTATTCATTCCGAAATTACCATTGTCGGTCGACCGAAGAAAAAATTTCAAGCTGTCCACCTCCCCTAAATTTGAAGTATTTACAAATTGCCAGGTACTCAAAACAAAATCCTGTGTATTGTTGGTAAACGTGTAATCCGCTAACATCAAAGTTGAGCTGTCCGTCTTCAGGGTCCCATTTTTGTACCCTTTTACAATTAGCTTAAAATAATCGGGATATGATCCCTGCGCAATAGTGGTGCCGGCACCAGTGCCAGTGGTATCGCCAAATTTCCTTGAAAACTGGTCGCCATTAAGGATAGACAAATAGGCATACGTTGTATTGGTAACATAAAAACCATTGACTGTGCTTTGGGGCGCGCTAAGATTTATGACTCCTTTATTTTGTCCCACCACAAATGTGGTTGAGTTTGTGTAACCAGTGAAAGCTCTTACCCCAAACATATTGGTATAACCAGCGGTGGTTGAATTGGTGATATTGGTGTAGGCAAACCCGCCAGACCAGTAACCGCTGCTATATTTATACTGAAAAGACGCCTCGGAGGTTTGGAAGGGGATGGTTGCACTTGGACTATAAGCCGAGTTAGGCGAAAGGGTGAATGTTTCGAAATCAATAACGGTAGTTTGCGCGTGAGTTGTAAATAGGTTAAAAGCCAGGATCATAGCCACGCTTGCGTTTTTGATTTTGTTGTTTTTGTAGAATTTATTCATACTAGGTTGTTTTTAGTTGTTATTTTTTGTTTGAATACTGATACCAAATTCATAATTCCTGAGCGGCATGGAACGACTTGCCAGAATCACATAATCTTTAGACAAAAGATTATTGCAGGCAAAAAATAAATTAAGTCCGAGTTGCTTGATAGACAAATTAAAATTCGCGCGAACCGAAGATAAATGATAGGGATCAAGCCATGCTGAATTATCGCTGGCTGTAAAGCGGTAACCCAGGTATTGATGAAAATAAATTAGGGTCAATGATCCGTACCCTAACGATACATTTCCGTTAATAGTGTAACGCGGCGTATAAATTAACTGTTTTTTAAGTGTCCCTGCATTTTCCTGCGACTGCGATTCAACCGTAGCCAGAACATAACCGCTTACCAGACCAAAAGCACAAGTGAGTTTTTTTTTCTTATAAGAAAGCTTCCAGGTCGTTTCCGTTCCGCGGCTCCAAACTTTTTGTACATTCATTGGGGAGGGATTCCCATTTGGCCCAGGTACCCACAGGATCCAATTATCTATCTTTCTACTATAAGCTGCGCCAGAGACATAAACTAAAAAATTACCTGACTGTTGTTTATAGTTTATCTCGCCTTCCTGGGTGAACCCCTGTTCCGCCTTCAAATCAGGATTTCCACCCGGTTGCCAGTAAAGGTTGTTAAGAGTGGGCTGACGGTAAACCCTTGCTAAATTTATTTTCACGTTCAATCCTTTAACAATGCTGTATTCTAATGAAGCATTCCCTGTTACAGGAAGTTTACCCGTACTAAAATAATCTAACCGGCCAGACAGGTAAGCTAGAAGGCGATTTCTGAAATACGAAAATTTGTTTCCGGCCAAAAAAGAAATTCTGTTTTGCGATTTTGTCCCGGAATAATTATTAGTAATTCCCGAAGAAGATGAAACATTAACCCCCACATTCAACTGATGACAGCCACTCCAGTCAAAATAATTTTCATTTTCCGCAACAATCGTGTTTACTTTGCTTTTGGAAAATAATGGAATAAGACTGTCGGTATAATTGATTATGTCGCTAAAAAAAGCTGCCCGTACCACTGATTTAAATTTAGTTTGAACGTAATTCCAGCTGGAGGTAAAACGCATGGCCTCGTCCAATTGCCAGGTTTTACTTTCCGCCAACGGGTCAAATGCGGGTAGTCTTCTTTTATTGGAGTTTAGCCAGGCATTTACAGTAAGCATCTGACGTGCCGAAATAAGGAATTTAACTTCCTGCATCAAACCATAAAATGTATACCCGGCATTTTTCTGTGTTCGTTCAATCACCTCCGTGTTTTTCCGGTCATTGTACTTAAAATTATTTTCGGAATACATCCCATAAACTTTTGTAGATGAAACAAATCGTTTTTTGCCAAAAAGTATCCGGGTAGAAGCATTTTTCATTCCAAAACTCCCTCCCCCAAAATTGGTGGTCGTGATCAATCCCGCATTAAACGGAGTTTTGTTGTTCAGATGAATGCTGCCACCTACGGCGCCACTCCCAAAAACAGATGACGACCCGCCATATTCCACATCAATTGTTTCGAATAAAACAGAAGGCAGCAAAGCGAGATCCGCCTGGCCCAACATCGAATTCTGAATATTAAATCCGTTCCACAATACAGCAGTCTGTGAAGCGTTACCTCCTCTAAACGCTGTGGTAGAAACCCCTCCCGGACCGTAGCTCTTTACAAAAACCGGGGTGTTAAAACTCAACACATCGGCCACGGAGTTAAACCGGAATTGTTGTTTGATGCTGGAATCAATGGGTTCGTATTTTTTTCCAAGCTGAGAAAGCTCAGTTTTTTTTGCAGTCACCTCAATGTTATGCAGCAACACTGTATCCTGCGCAAAGACCGGAACCGAAAAAAACAGGCACAAAAGTGCGAGGGGCTTAAATACAGCATTTAAACCACAGACATGCTGCGTATTTAACATAAAAATCAAAAAGGTAAACATCCTGCGTTTTTGGCCTCACATCCCGAAAGCCTCGAACAATTATACATTTGGCAGGTCTTCTGACTTATCCTTACTTAAAACGCCTTCCCGTCATAGACAGTGGCAAAGATTGTTTTAAGCTCCATAAGGACTCACAGCAGCGGGTACTATTAGCGATTTGCACGCTATTCCCTATTAATCTTTTGTTTAAAAAAGAACCAATTGCGAGGCAAAGATAAAAATTGTATCTTAATTTAAAGAATTTATTTTTCTTTGCACTTTAAATTAAGATGGAAAACTCCCTGAAGAAAGAGCTTAGTGATTACCTTACTACGTTCGTGTCTGAAACTAGAAAAGTGCGTTTTGATGAAGTGATCTCGCATCGCACAGACCATCTGCGTATAGTGCTTGAAAACGTTTACCAGGACCACAACGCGAGCGCTGTTCTTAGAAGTTGTGAAAGTTTTGGGATTCAAAATGTGCATTTTATTGAAAACAGAAACCGGCTCAGAATCAGCGATGATGTATCCATGGGAAGTCACAAATGGCTCAACATTCACAGGCACAATGAAAAGGACAACAATACGGTTGAAACACTTCTTGCGCTAAAGGCTCAGGGTTACCGGATAGTAGCAACCACCCCACACAAAAACGATTGTACAGCGGATAACCTGCCAGTAGACAAAAAACTGGCGCTCGTTTTTGGTACCGAACTTGACGGTATTACACAAGACGTTTATGATCACGCCGATGAATTTGTAAAAATTCCCATGTATGGGTTTACTGAAAGTTTTAATGTAAGTGTTTGCGCGGCCCTTTGTCTTTACGAATTAACTACACGTATCCGAAAAACAGTGCCCAACTATTTATTGAATGAACAACAAAAACTGGACACGTATTTCGAATGGCTTAAAAATAGTGTTGATAAAAGCGACGCGCTCATCAGCAATTATTTGGAAAACCGGATCTTAAAAGAATAAGCCAGCGCTCAGTCCGTCGGCCCTGAGCTTTCCTTCACGGGTTAAAGTGACAACGCCATTTTTAACAACGACAAATTCGCGGATAAATGCCAGCTGATGCTTAAAATGATCTAAATATACTGACCCAAATAATTGTTCAATTTCCTTGCTATCACATCCCCACATCGTACGAAGACGAGTTAAAATGTATTCATTATAGCGGTCTCTATCGGTCAGTTCTTCTTTTTCATAAAAGGCTGACCCTTCTTCCAATGACTTCACATACAGGCTATTTTTTTTGATGTTCCACTGCCGGGTAAGCCCATCAAATGAATGGGCAGAGGGGCCGAGTCCAAGATAAGGTTTTTGCAACCAGTAATTTGTATTGTGCACGGCAAAAAAATCCTGTTTGCCAAAATTGGAGATCTCATAGCCTTTAAACTCTGAACTTTCAAGCAAATCCAACATCATTAAAAATTGCTGACTACTCAGGTGGTCATCCACCGGTGGTTCAGTGCCTCTCCTGTATTTTACACCCAGTACCGTTTTATCCTCGATCGTCAGATTATAAGAGGAAATATGCTGCGTATTTAACTGAACGGCTGTCTTAAGTGTTTTTTCCCAACTTAAAAGATTTTGAAATTTACTCCCATAGATCAAATCCACACTTATATTTTTAAATCCCTCATCTTGGGCAAGTTTAACCGAACTCAGCGATTCGCTGGCTGTGTGAGCTCTGTTCATCCAAATCAGTTCATCATCATTAAAACTTTGCAACCCTATGCTCAGCCTGTTTATTCCTGCATTATGCCAGACGCGTAATGCATCAACGGTAATATCATCAGGATTGGCTTCTAGCGTAATTTCAGCGGCTTCTCCCCACGAAAAATAATTTTCCAACGCTTCAAAAATAATACTGAGTTCCCTTTCGGTCAGAAGACTGGGAGTTCCGCCACCAAAGTAGATACTGGTTATTTCTTTTTTTGGAAGGTAATTATGTCTTTGACTAATTTCGCGCGCAATGGCCTTCACTACCAAGCCTTTATTGGCAAAATTGGTACTAAAATAAAAATCGCAATAAGCACATGCTTTTTTACAAAAAGGAATATGTAGGTAAATACCTGAAATAAGGCTCAAATTTAACAATACCACTTTGGATAAACACCATAAATCCCAGCAAAAAAGCAAATCCCAAGCGATAGAACGTCTAAAGAAAAAAAATAAGAAAAAAAACATTTTTCTCTAACAATTTAAAAATATTTACTTATTTTAGCAGCCGACTAAACTTTTTTGAGTATGAAAAACACTATGAGGCTTGCCTTAACCACCGTTGCTGTTCTTTTTTTATCGGCTTCGGTATTTTCGCAAAAAGCATTAAAAAAGGCTGATGAATTATTTGATGCGCATCAGTATTTTAACGCTGTTAACTACTACAAACAGGCATATGCGGGCGCCGCAAAGGACAAAAAAGCCCTTATCTTATACAAAACAGGTTTGGCCAGCCAGGAAATCAACGACATTAAAGGTGCCGAAACATATTACCAAAAAGCCATAGCCTCTAATTTTGATGATCCAACCGTGTACTTGCGTTTGGCGGAAGTGCTAAAAATGCAGCTTAAGTATCCTGAAGCCATTGTGGAATACAATAACTACAAGTCCAAAGGCGGTAACGCAAAAAAAGCGGATTTAGGCATAAAATCCTGCGAATTGGCTCAACAATGGAAAGATAATCCACTTCGTTACAAAGTGGACAATATGTCTTTGATTAACTCCAAGGAAAGCGATTATTCTCCAAGTTTTAGCGACAAAAAATATCAAACAATTATTTTCACATCCCGTAGGGATGGTACATTGGGTGGACAGGAGTTGAACACTGGTAACAACCACTCTGATATCTTTGAAACAAAGGTGGATAAAAACGGAAAATGGTCTACCCCGGTTTTATTGCCTCCAGCGATTGCAACTCCTGTAAACGAGGGGCAGGGTTGGGTAAGCAAAAAAGGAGATATGATCTTTTTTACCCGTTGTCCTGAGGAAAAAAACAAACAAAACAAATGTCACATCTACATGGCTAAAAAACAAGGTAGCACATGGGGTGATGCGCAATTACTTCCTTTTAATAACGATACAGTTAACTTTGCTCACCCATGTTTATCTGCTGATACGAAAGTACTCTACTTTACTTCTAAAATGAGTGGAGGTTACGGTGGGGCTGATATCTGGAGCTGTACCTTCGACGCAAAATCCAATTCGTGGGGCCAACCAAAAAATGCCGGCCCAAGTGTAAACACAGAAGGTAATGAAATGTACCCTACGGTGAGTGACGATAACAAACGTTTGTATTTTGCTTCCGATTTCCACCCTGGAATGGGTGGCTTGGACATTTTTATGGCTGAAGCAGGTGCTGATGGAAAATTCACCAAACCGGTTGAAAACATGAAATACCCAATTAACTCGTCGTTTGACGACTTTGGAATTATTTTTGAAGGTAAGAAAAACCGCGGCTACTTTACCAGTAACCGCGAAGGCGGAAAAGGAAGCGATGATATCTGGAGTTTCAGTTTACCTCCATTAAATTTTACAGCAAAAGGTGTAACCATCAGTAAAGGCGACGAGCGTACTGGCGCCGGAAGAGGTGAAAATGTTGAAATGGCTAAAGTTAAAATTATAGGTAGCGATGGAACTATTAATGAAGTAGTAACTCCAAAAAACGGTGCCTACTCGTTTAAACTGAAAGATAGAACTACTTATACGATTTCGACAATTACTGATAAATCTACTAAATCTCCAACTTTTACAAAACTTGGTTACTTGGCCTCAAAAGATCAGCGCGTCATTTCAACAGTTGGGATGGATCAATCGAAAGAATTTGTAGCTGATTTTGAATTGGCTCCGGTAGTTCCTAATCCTCGTCTGCCACAAGTATTGTACGAGTCAGGTAGCGCCGCCCTTCTACCTCAATCAAAAGACTCTCTTAACTTCTTATACCAGATTCTTGCTGATAACCCAACCATCGTTTGTGAATTAACTTCACACACCGATAGTAATGGTGACGATAAGGCAAACATGAAACTATCCCAAGACCGTGCTGAATCGTGTGTAAATTATCTGGTGGTTGAGAAAAAAATTCCTTCAGACCGCTTGAAAGCTTCTGGTAAAGGTGAAAGCGAATTGTTAATCAGCGATGCCGTTATTTCAAAAGCAAAAACAAAACAGGAAAAAGACGCGCTTCATGCCCTTAATCGCAGAACTGAATTCAAGATTCTAAGATGGGATTATGTTGATCCAAACGCTGCTAAAAATGCCCCTAAACCAGCTAAAAAGAAAGCTGCTGATGACGAAGAGGAAGAGGAAGAATAAATCTGATAACATTTAAAAAAAAGGGCTACAACATTTGTGGCCCTTTTTTATTTTAAGGCTACCTTAATATCTTACTACCCTTGTTAAGTGCAAAATTTTGTTGTCTATAAATCCAGTGCCGGCAGTGGCAAAACCTTTACCCTGGTAAAGGAATATTTACGCCTGGCGCTGTTTGACGAAAAAAAATTAAACACGAACTACAAACGAATTCTCGCCGTTACTTTTACGAATAAAGCTGCGACCGAAATGAAAAATCGTGTAATTAGCGCTTTAAATGGCATTTGTAATGATAACAACCTGCCCTTTGTGGGCGAACTTCTTACTAAAGAACTCGGCATCAGTACCAGCGAGCTCAAACGTCGCTCCGGCATCGTTTTAAGCAACATTTTGCACCATTATTCTGATCTATCGATAAGCACAATTGATAGTTTCACCCATAAAATTGTAAAAACTTTTGCTCACGACCTGCAACTACCCGTAAACTTCAACATTGAAACGGATACCAACTCTTTTTATGAGAAAGTAATTGCCTCTTTGCTGGCGCA
>Ga0075163_10000107_pt1 | contig 91837 bp, 68 predicted proteins | sample JI1023141ADNA_FD_71478 | JGI IMG/M metagenome (GOLD analysis project Ga0075163, IMG submission 71478) | Wastewater effluent complex algal communities from Wisconsin, to seasonally profile nutrient transformation and Carbon sequestration -... | ecosystem: Engineered > WWTP > Effluent > Algae... | reverse complement strand
TATTTTTAGTTATTGCGTTGCAAACGCAAATTTAATTCATCCGCGTTGCAAACGCGGACGAGTAGAGGACGAGAAGCGGTAATTTTAGTTATTGCGTTACAAACGCAAATTTTATTCATCGACAAGCCCATGGCAGTGAGTAAAAAGCGGTATTTTTAGTTATTGCGTTACAAACGCAAATTTTATTCATCCGCGTTGCAAACGCGGACGAGTAGAGGGGCATGCAACAAATAATTCCGATTAAAAAATTACGACAAGCCCATGGCAGTGAGTAAAAAGCGGTATTTTTAGTTATTGCGTTACAAACGCAAATTTTATTCATCCGCGTTGCAAACGCGGACGAGTTACGGACGAGTTGAGCTTTAAACAAAAAATCCCGGCTAGCAATGGCTACCGGGATTTAATAAAATGAAATTTACTTTAAGAACTTAGCTGCCTTTACTTAAACTCCGTACTTACTTTGCAACTTAGCAAAATCACCTTCTAATTCTTTTGATAAGGCATCTTGCTTGTAATTTTTTGTCATCATCATTAAGCGCGAAATAACACTCAATGCCTGTTGTTTTTCTTGATCAATAGTTGCTGAAAGTGCCGGACGCAATGAATAATAATAGTTTAAATCATCTTTGTAAATAGTCGCTAATCGCTTTACAAGCTTATTCGCTTTTTCTACTTCACCTGTTTTGTAATAGGCTTCAGCTACCGGCATCATAAAAAAGTTGTAAGCAATAATCTTTTCTGGCATTACTTCCATGCATTTATCAAGTGCTTTAACCGCCTGTTCTTTTTTACCTTCTGCCATCAACTGGTCGGCAAGTCGGGCAAAATTATTGCGTAAATTCATGGTCATGCGAATGTTGTTCTCATCCATGTAAATATCGCTCTGATCCATTCCCCCCCACACAAATTTCTCCATCACATTTTTATACATCAACTCGGTATTAACTCGTCCTGATTGTCCATCCATAGGTTGAGGAAAACGAGCAGGAATTACTCGGTAAGCCAAACCTTCTAACTGAAAATATTGTTCCAAATTCATGTATGCATCATCACCCACAGTAACTGCAAAATACACTGGTCGTTTCCAATTGTTGGTGGCCAAAATATCGAAAATAACCAAGTCGTTTTTAAGTATATAATTTTTACGAATGTTCCAGATAATACCTTTTGAAACTCCTGCAGCCAATTCTTTTGGAACTGTTCCATCAGCTAAAACCTGCGCAGAATCAACCGGAATAAATACTTTGTTGGTTGGCAAATAGCTAAACAACTGACCAGATTGCATTTCCACTTTATCATCCGGATTTTCGCTGGCAATGAATTTTATCAAATCCTTAATGTTGTAGTATTTGGAAGTATCAATACCCATGTTTGGATTTTTATAAATAGGCACATAATCGCGTGTACCTTGACGCACCTGGTTTGCAGTAAGCGTCATCGGCACAGGGTCTGAATCATAAGCTTTGCGACGCATTTGATCGATGTACCAATCAGTTTGAGCAAGACTTAAATTTACCACGCGCACATCGGTTCTCATGCCTTCTACTTCTTGGGCGTACCACAAAGGGAATGTATCGTTATCGCCATTGGTAAATAGTATAGCATTAGGGGCACAGGAGTTTAAATAATTGAAAGCAAAATCACGCGCAGTATAACGGTGTGCGCGGCTGTGATCGTCCCAACCATCTTTTGCCATCAATGTTGGAGCGGCCAATAATCCAAGAATAGTTGCACCTACTGCTGCACCTTGCCCTGAAACTTTTTTGCTAATCAAATCATAAATGGCAAACACGCCTAATCCAATCCAAATTGCAAAAGCATAAAATGCACCAACGTAAGCGTAATCTCGTTCACGCGGTTGATAAGGCGATTGATTCAAATAAATTACAATGGCTAATCCTGTAAAGAAAAACAATAGTCCTACTACTAATGCATCCTGTGTGTCTTTACGGATGTGAAAGATCAAACCTATAGCCCCTAATAAAAAAGGCAACATATAAAAAGTATTGCGGGCTTTGTTGTTTTTCCACGATTCTGAAACATGGGTTTGAGAACCAATTCTTCCATTATCAATAAACGGAATACCACTGATCCAATTTCCTTTGAGTATACTTCCATGGCCCTGCACATCGTTTTGTCGACCACTAAAATTCCACATAAAATAGCGCACAAACATATGTCCTATTTGATACTTAAAAAAGTATGACATGTTTTCACCAAAGGTAGATTTCATAATGGTTTCGGCTTCACCACGCATATTGGTAGTACGCACTGGAGTTCCTTTAAAATCAGTCCAGCTTTTGTACCCCGAAACGTGATTGCCTTGACTGCTCCACATACGTGGGAAAGGTGTACAAAAAGCAGGATCGTAATTCGGAACTGAGCTTTTTCGATCGTCTGTAATAACGTATTCGCCTTTAGCTTCATCTTTTGTGTAAACCGGATTTCCATCGCTGTAAGGATTAGCAGGATCAAGCGGAGCATTAAAGTATTGTCCATAACCTATTGGCCAATCGCCATATTGCTCACGATTTAAATAGGCTAATAGGGTAACCGCGTTTTCAGGGTTGTTTTCATCCATTGGAGTATTTGCTTGTGAGCGAATAATCAAGGTGAAAAAAGAAGAGTATCCAATTAAAATTACAGTAAAGCAAAGAATAATGGTGTTGGCAATGGGTTTGTTTTTTTTGTTGGTATAATTTAATCCCCAAACAATTCCACCAATTAACAAAGCAAAAAAGAAAAGAGTTCCACTGTTGAAAGGCAAACCAAAAGTATTTACAAACAACAATTCGGTTTTAGCCGAAAAGCTTACCACCTTTGGAATAATTCCATTTTGTATCAACACCAACAAAACCACGCTCAACAAACCGGTAAGTATGAAACCTTTGCGTGTTGGAGTAAATTTTTTGTAGTAGTAAACAAAGGTAATTGCCGGAATAGCTAATAAATTAAGTAAATGCACACCAATACTCAATCCCATTAAATAGGCAATTAATACAATCCAACGTTCTGAATGTGGCTCATCGGCAACACTTTCCCATTTTAAAATGGCCCAAAAAACGATGGCTGTGAAAAAAGATGAAGAAGCATACACCTCGCCTTCAACGGCCGAAAACCAGAAAGAATCTGAAAATGTATAAGCTAAAGCTCCAACTAATCCGCTACCCATAATGGCCAGCATTTTTGCATCGGTTAATTCACCTGTTTTCAAAGCTATTTTTTTAGCAAAGGCGGTTATTGTCCAAAACAAAAATAAAATGGTAAATGCACTTGCCAATGCCGACATGCTGTTTACCATCATGGCCTTGCTACTGATATCGCCGGCAAACAAGGTAAAAAAGCGTCCCATCAAATTAAATAAAGGAGCCCCAGGAGGGTGACCCACTTCAAGTTTAAACGAGGTGGCGATATATTCACCACAATCCCAGAAACTGGCAGTTGGTTCCATGGTGCTTAAGTAAACAAAAGCAGCAATAGCAAAGGTAAACCAGCCAACAAGCGTATTAATTTTTTGATAATTCTTCATAATTGAATGCAATATTTTTTTATATGAACTGGCGAATTTAGGAAAATATTTGCAGGTCGCTTATTGCTCGCTTTTTTTTAAGTTAAATTAAGAAAACAAAAATGCCTCTAACTACCCAATTTACATTTATAGAAAATCTGCTTAGTATCACTAAAAAAGATTTCATGTTATGATTGCAATCATAGCCAAAGGCTTTCCATTGCTATATTTTCGCCAATAACAAATTATATTCATTCAATACATTTTAACATGAAAAACAGTTCTAAATTAATTATCGGGGATTCAGCATATTACTTTTTGCAGCATGCAATTCGTCTAGTGATCAACCTGCTGCTAGTCCTGAAAACACTACTGAATCGACAGCCCCATTAACAGGGCAATCGGGTGTTCAAGATGAAACCTCTGAAAAAAATGTTGTGCAAATTGCGGTGGGTAGTAAAGATCATACAACCTTGGTTGCAGCAGTAAAGGCAGGTGAATTAGTGGATGCGCTTAGCAATGCAGGACCTTTTACGGTTTTTGCTCCAACCAATGCTGCTTTTGATAAGTTACCTGCAGGCACCGTAGATGGTTTGCTTAAACCGGAAGCCAAAGAATCGTTGCAAGATATTTTACAATACCATGTTAGTGTTGGAGTATACAATACTGATCAACTAACTGACGGGCAATCGTTAGGACAGGTTAATGGTGGAAATATTACCATTTCGGTTAAAGATGGCAAAACAATGATAAATGGAAAGGCAACAATTTTGGCTTCTATTAAAGCTAGTAACGGTGTAGTACATGTTATTGATGAAGTGTTGTTACCACCTTCTCCTGCAAAATAATTTTTAGACCATACAAAGTAGCCAACTCTTTTCAATAGAGTTGGCTTCTTTAATTTGTAAAAGTTGAAATTAAAGTGGATTGTGTTTATTTAAAATTTTTAGTTGCATAACAGTTGAAATACTGTGTGCATTTTGTTTAGCTCTTTCAGCATTCTCGCCTTCAAAAAGAGCATCAACAGTTGAATCAAATAATTTATTCCAACGGGCAAAATGTTCCAGCGTAAGGTTACTAAGTTGATGTAAATGATGATGCAAATTCATTGGCTGGCCTCGGTAATTTCCGGTATAAAACAGAATATTATCCCAAAAATTTACCATAATTGGAAGGTGTTTTTCCCAATCCACATGAACAACATTTGTAAATAAATATCCAATGGTATCGTCTGTTTTTACCTTTTCATAAAAGGAATCAATTAGTATTTTAATGTCAGCTTTTGATTGAATATCTTTTTTCATGGCCTCTTTTGGTATAAAGTATTAAAGCTAGTATAGCAATGCTCAACCATTCTTTAAAGGTCTTTTTTTATAAATTTTTTTAAAGAAAGTAGCAAAGGAACAAGCGCCCACAAGACTAATAATGCAAAGGCAAAAATTAAACCTGACTGCGTTCCAAATGAGTTTTTAAATACAGCACCAGTAAATCCCATTAAGGCTGAAATATCCATTTGAAGTAAAATTAAAATTCGACACAAGTCAATAGGATTCAAAGTACTTAGTGTAACAATAATTTTTTCGAGTGGATAATCAGCAAACTGAAAGAGCAGAAACAAAACCAATCCATCAAAAATTAGTGAAAAATACAACCAGATAAATATTGAAGCGCCCATTCCCTTTGCCTTGTCGCGCGTTAGAACGGTAGCTAGAAAGGCCAAGCTTACAAAAATAATGGTGAGTAAAGTGCCAGCTATTATTAAAATTGTTCCTGTTGTATCTGAACTGTAAAGTAAAATTGGAATACCTGTACCGAGTAAAAATGAAATACTTAATGATACAGCAACTCCTGTGTATAAGCTTAGCCAGATGCTTTTTCTTCCAAGTGGCTGGCTTACCAAAAGCTCAATAAATTCAGCACTGTTGTACAAATAAATGGTCGAAAAGATTAATGAAACCAAGGGTACTATAAACAACACTAAATTCAGTAAACTTAATAATCCTTTATTGGTAGTATCGTCTAACTGAAATACTCCAAATGAAATGATAAAAAGCAACAAAGTGTAGATGCTTACAATTTTGTTTCGCAGTATATCGGTGATTACATATTTTATTAGTTTATTCATGCGAAAGTATGGTAGCTTCAACTAGTTTAGTACTGACTTTTCGTACACTCATTTTTGATGCGACAGCCTTGGATAGCTTATTTTCACTAGTTTCGGCACGAAGTAATTCAATAGAAGTATGAAACTGTAATTTGCCATCTTGCATATAAGCAACTTCAGTAACCATTTCGTCTAATTCGCTCAGCACATGTGAGGTAATTATAATTAACTTACCTTTTTGTTTTTCGGATATTATTTTTGATTTTAGAAGTTCAGCCGAAATCGGGTCAAGGCCTGCTGTTGGTTCATCCAAAATTAATACTGGAGCATTAAAAAGAAATGCCAAGGCCGCACTCACTTTTTGACGAGTTCCTCCCGAAAGTGTATGCATGCGCTTATCCAGCATCTGTGTTAACTTAAATTGATGAATTAGTTCCTCATCCAGCTGTTGTTTGTTAACCCTTCGAATATCTTTCATCATCGAAATGAGCTGTCCGATAGTCATATTTTCAGGATAGCTCGCTATTTGTGGCATATAGCCAATTTTAGTACGATAGGCATAATCGATTTGAATGTCTTTGTTTTCGAAAAATATTGTACCGGAAGTAGGCACAACCATGCCTAAAATACTTTTAATAAAGGTTGTTTTTCCGCTTCCATTGGGGCCTAAAAATGCAACACACGACTCACTATGAAACTGAAGCGTCACGGAATCGAGCGCCTTTAATTTCCCGAAATTTTTACTGATGTCTGTTGCTGTTATCATAGTGAAAGAGCGCACATTAAAGGTGCCTCGTCTTTTAAATTTTCGGGTGTAAGTGATGGAATTACTTTTTCAATTTTATCCAACAGTGAAACGAAGATACTTCGGAACAACAAAATTGCCGGTGGATTATTTTGTAGAATCACTGAAAATAAACTAATCGGGTGGTAGCAAACATCTCCTGTTTTATCTTTATTCAAATCATACCCTTCGTATTTGTCCCAATAGTTACCATTAAAGCTATTTAAAACCAAAGAACCGTTTGTAGCAACATCAAAAGTATTCGCTATAAAATTGTTTTTTGTGAATTCAATTTCCATGCAACTGGCCTGAATTTGCATTGCCCATCCATTGCTGATAAAACTGTTTTTTTTTGCCGAAATTCTACTGGTACCTTCCATTAAAATACCAATTGTGTTTTTTTCAAAAACATTTCCTTCAATATAACTGTCCGAAATTTCTTTGAGCAGCAAACCATACGATGCATCTCCCCAATTTTGTGTAAACACATTATTGAACATTTTAACTTTATTGGTAAACATTACTGCTACTCCAGCGCCGTTATTTATAAAGCTATTACCAATATAGCTATCGTTATTTGAAAACATAAAATGTAAACCATAACGTAAGTTTTTTGTTGAGGTATTCATCCAAATTAATGAATTGGTAACAAATTCAAAATAGATACCGTCTCTATGTCCTTCAACACGATTTCCGGTAACTTGCAAACTATCCGATTTCCAACAGTGAATACCGTTTCCTATTTCCTGTTCTTCTTTGCCAAAAGCAAGTAGTGTGTTGTTTTTAATCTTACAATTTATTCCATACTGAACGTATATTCCAAAAAATGTATCTTCCAATTGATTGTTGCTAACGGTTACGTATTTACAATCGTACAATTTTATTCCGGCAGGATCGTCGAGCGTACCGCTTCCTGTATGTATAATTTTAAAACCACTAATTAATACATGATTTGCTTTTACAGAAAGTACTTCGATTTTATTTTCACCATCCAACACCGGATAATTCACACCAATAAGCGAAATAGATTTTAAAATAAGAATGTTTTTTTCACGATAAACACCGGCATCTACTAAAATGGTATCGGCGTTATTTGCTATGTCGAGTGCTTTGTGAATGCTTTTGCAATACTGATTTTTTCCTACACGTATGCACTTTGCATGGCTATTATGAAAAGAGGCAAGGAGTATAAATACTAGTGATATGTGGAATAAATACTTCATTACTCGTTAAGGATAAATTTCCTCCCAAGTTAACTTTTCTCCTCCAATTTTCTGTTGCGTTTTGAGTAAACTATCTTGATTTAAAAATACTGCAATATTACCGCCCATTGGACTACGTAAATTTTCACTAGCTAAAAAAAATGATTTTTCAAGTGGTACAAGCGTATGGTTTAAACAAAAATTGCTGAAATATAGTTTATCAACAGAGGCACTATCTATTTGTGCTTTATCAATAGAATTAATAAAGCAATGAATTTCATCGTATTTATAAATTTTACCCTTTTTGGTAATAACTTCAGCACCAAATCTAGCATCGCTTATGGTCATTTTGCAAAAGGCACAAACGTCTTTTCCAACAATAATAGACTCAGGATTTCTATCGCATGACACTAACAGTATGCTAAAAATTAGAAGGAAACTAACTAGTAGACTTTTCATTTGACAACTTTCTTAAAGCTATAAATAACACAAGCCATTAAAATTAAGCCAACCCCTACAAATATCCAGCCTCCGGTATCAGGTATGGAGTAGGCTCCAAAATTTAATAATTGTTTAAAGCCAATTAGTGGTGGCTGATACGACATGCCGGGAACAATAATGGCTGCATCAGGACTCAGAGTATGCCCATAGTTGTATTCCCATTTCCAAAAGTCAACCATTGCAGTAACTCCAAAAAGTATAAACAAAATAAACAATGCATTCATCCATGAACGCCGGCCTATCGCAGCCACCACCAAAAAGCTGATACTGAAAAATAGTATCAAATAGGGTAATAATTTAAATTCAATAAAATCTTCTGTATGCAGTGTTTTCATGCCAATATAATGATTGAGGCCGTTTATAATATCTACATTACCTCCAAGTTTATTGGCATAAATCAGCAAGTTTAATCCCTCCGGATATTGCGGTGCATCCAAATCAATGCGCCACATTGGAACATACAATACTCCAATTAATGATAATCCGCAAAGTACCAAAAGCAAACGTATCCCGACTGTTAGTTTCTTAATTTTCACGTTGAGTATATAAAAAGGAAAAGTGAGAACTGTCGGTCATTTTCAACCTAAATCAATTTACCACAACAATGAATTAATTAGATATCAAATGTGTTAAAAACAGAACTCACCTTTCCCGGTTAATTTTTATTTACCGGTTGTTTCAGATGCCGGCTTTTTATCTCCGGTGCTAAATTGTAGCGGTACATTACTTCCTGCTGGAGACACTCGCACGTATCCGGTCATTTCTTGATGCAATGCACTGCAAAAGTCGGTGCAATACATGGGCGAAATGCCTACACGATTTGGTATCCATTTCAAGGTTTGAGTTTCACCCGGCATAATTAGCAATTCGGCATTTGAAGCACCTTTTATTGCAAAGCCATGCGGAACGTCCCAATCTTGTTCAAGGTTAGTAACGTGAAAATAAACCTCGTCGCCTAATTTGATTCCTTCAATGTTATCAGGAGTTAAATGCGATCGAATGGCAGTCATATAAACATGCACTTTATTTCCTTCACGAACTACCTTGGTTTCTTTTTCACCTTTGGCAACATAGGTGTTTTGATTATCATCTATTTTAAATATCTTCAGTGATTTAGATTTCAATATATCCGCGGCACAAGCTTGCGCATAATGCGGTTCTCCAATTGTTGGAAAATCCAAAATCAATTGCATCTTATCTCCACTGATGTCATATAACTGAGCACTTTGAGAAAGTTCCGGACCGGTAGGTAAATAACGGTCTTTGGTTATTTTGTTGTAGGCAATTAAGTATTTCGCATTTGGTGTTTTAGTATCACCACCCGGTATGCAAAGGTGTCCAACTGAATAATAAGTTGGTGCACGGTCAACAACTTTCAAATCTTTAATATTCCATTTCACTACTTCTGATGAAACAAAGAAAGAGGTATATGCATTCCCTTTGCCATCAAACTCTGTATGCAGTGGACCAAGTCCCGGTTTTTTAACTTCTCCATATAATGCACTTTCATATTTTATTACTGGAATTCCATCATAATCACCTGCAAAATCTTTGGCCGCAATGGCAGCTTGTATTTTATCATAACTAAAAACCGGAATTAAGGCAGCTAATTTTCCACTACCAACAATGTATTGCCCGCTTGGGTCAACATCGCATCCATGAGGTGATTTAGGACAAGGAATAAAATAACAGAGGTCGCTTAACTCCTTTGAATCAAGAACAGTTACTTCTGTTTTTATTTCTGAAGTAGCAGAATGTGTTTTATCACTATACACATTGTGAGCATATTTTACAGATTGCTTTTTGCCTTTTCCGGCCTTCAAATATTCTTCTGCCTTTTTCCAATTTACAGCCATTATAAAGTCCTTGTCTTTTTGTGAAGCATTTACTTCCAAAAGCGTGTTAGCTTGTTCAGTATTATAGCAAGAGAAGAAAAACCATCCATGTGAAACACCTTTTCCGGCTCGACTTAAATCAAAGTTTACACCAGGACACTGTATTTGAAATGCCAAGTCCATAGCACCATCTTCTTTCGCAACACTTATAAAACTTAACGTTCCTTTAAAATTTTGCTTGTACGAATTTATAGGAATATCGCCATTTACATCATCGGGTGGTACACTAAAGCGAGTACCTGCTACCACATATTCAGTGTTTTCGGTAATGAAAGGCGAAGAGTGATTTCCACCACTATTCGGCAATTCAATAATTTCGGCAGTTCGAAATGTACTTAAATCAACCCTAGCTACTCTAGGAGTATTGTTAGCATTGGCAAAACACCAACGACCATCAATTTCACCGGCAGTTTTGCTTAATTGTGTGTGGTGTAAATCATCCCAAGGAATATTTCCATGCGATGTGTTTAACATTGGTTTAGTTTCTTCCGAAAACCCCCAACCTTTCTCAGGATCCTGCGAAAATACAGGTATTACACGAAGTAATCGTCCGGATGGCAATCCATACACACTCATTTGACCGCTAAATCCGCCGCTTACAAAATTGTAAAACTCATCATATTTACCGGGTGCTACATATGCTTTTGCAGCTGCATCACCACTTACCGCATTGGAGGTATTCTTGGGTTTACATGCTATCATACTAATCGCAGTGTAGCCTGCAAGTAGCGATGCGAATACTAATTGTTTTGTTTTCATTTTACTTTTTTTTCGTTGTTTATTTTACACCGTCATTTTTGCGCATAAATTCTAATAAGTTGCGAGCTTCATCATCACTTAAACTTTGGTTGGGCATGCGCACCAAACAAATTTCAAGTTGTGCCTGTGCTTCGGGATCTTTGTTCAACATTTCATCCGTATTGGTAATAAAATTCATAATCCAAGCATTTTGCCTTCTTTGGGTTACGCCAAGCCATCCTGGTCCAACTAATTTTTCATCTGTTAGTTTATGGCACGATGAACATTTTACATCAAATGTTTTATTGCCTGCTTCAGCCATAGTAGTATTTAGTTTAGCATCAACTTGAACATCTTTAAATTTACCCTCACCTCTATTGGGATCATAAGCTGGATTTCCATTTTCAATTTTGTTGCCCTCACCTCCGTTTGATATAGGACCGGAATTTTCTGAAGTTTTATTTTCCTTATTTCCACCGCATGAAGCAATGATTAATGCGAGTAAGCTAATTGTGAGAATTTTTTTCATATGCTGTATTTTTTGTTGATGCAATATTACTTTGCAAGGAGTTTTAAGATTTATGCGTTCAATCATAAACATTGAAACCTTAGTAGATAAATTACTTTTTGTGGAGATAAAATTCCTGTTTAAAGCCTTGATAATACTGATACATAAAGCTTCTTGTAATTTGTTATTTTGAATAAACATGATGTTAATCATACTATTCCCTGTTGAAAATCAGAAATGTGTGCATTTGTCACTTTTAATTTTGTTGTTGAAATGAAAAGTGTTGGACGATTTAAATAGTGCTAAAATCATTACGATGGAAGCTTCAAATAGGGTTCTTGAAAGAAAGGCCGCAATTGAGTTGGAAGTGCTGCTGGCCAATGGTGCATCGTTTAAAAAAGTAAAGAAAGATGAACTGATTTTTGAAGAAGGGACCCACTGTTTATACTATTTTCAATTAGTTGAGGGAAGAGTTCGCTGGGTAAACATCAATGAACAAGGAAAAGAATTTATTCAAAATATTATTGAGCCCGGCGAGTGCTTTGGTGAATTACCTTTGTTCGACAATGAACCCTATGCCGCTTCCTGTTTCGCAGATAAGGATTCAATTATATTGCGTTTACCAAAAGAAAGCTTTCTTTCAATTCTAAAGGAAAATTCTGAACTACATTTTAAGTTTACTAAAATGTTTGCTGAACGTATGCGCTATAAATTCTTGATTTTAAAAACGATTGCTTCTGAGAATCCTACTGCTAGAATTTCGGTATTGTTGAACCATCTCAAAAAAAGAAATTGCAAAGGCCGCGACAAAACTGAAATACAACTCACGCGCCAGCAAATTGCAAACATGACAGGATTGCGGGTTGAAACTGTTATTCGTGCGATTAAAAAATTAGACAACAATGAAAACTTGTCTATTGAAAATGGAAAAATTTTCATTTCCTAAAAGAGTATTGTTTTTGGCTTAACATTCAATAGAGTTTTGCAACAATATGACTCGAATCATAGAAGTTATTTAAAATTTGTAAGCTATTTTGTTGCAAAAAATATGCATTTTACCCTTCAATCTTGGCTTCGCATTTCTTTGTTTAACCTACTTGTAATTGCTATGTTGGGATTTTTACTGCGCTACAAAATTGCGTATTCATTACCTTTTATTGATCAAAAGCATCTCTTGCAAGGGCATTCTCATTTTGCTTTTGCGGGATGGGTTTCTCAAACCTTATTAGTGCTTATAGTAGCATTTCTTTCACAACGTGGATTGGAAAATGCATTTAAAAAATACCATGCTTTATTGTTATTGAATTTGTTTGCTGCTTATGGCATGCTCATTTTTTTTCCGATTCAAGGCTATGGATTGTTTTCAATAACTTTTTCAACTCTTTCGGTCTTTATTGCCTACCTTTTTACTCTGCATTTTTGGAAGGATGTAAAGCGCTTAAACCTATCTGAAATATCAGTAAAATGGATTAAAGTAGGTTTAGTATTTAATGGCATTTCATCAATTGGTGCATTTACTTTGGCCTACCTAATGGCAAATAAAATTGTTCACCAAAACTGGTACTTAGCAGCCGTATATTTCTTTTTACATTTTCAATACAATGGATGGTTTTTCTTTGCATGCATAGGATTGCTTTTTGCACTGTTAAAGGACCTGGGCTGGAAAACCTCGTTTGAGAAACGCATTTATTTTCTGTTTGCATTGGCCTGTATTCCTAGTTATTTTTTGTCTACCTTATGGATGAAATTACCTATAGTTATCTACTTAATTGTTATTATTTCAGCAACCATGCAAGTGATAGGTATGTATTATTTGATGCTATTTTTAGTAAAAAACTCAACCCAACTGAAACATCAATCAACTAAACTTGGTTTTAATTTAATTGCCTTGGCAATGCTTGCTCTTTGCATTAAATTGTTATTGCAATTATTTTCAACAATACCCTCACTTAATCAGCTGGCTTATGGATTTCGACCCATCGTAATTGGATATTTGCATTTGGTATTGTTGGGCTTTGTAAGTTTGTTCCTCTTGGGATACAGCAATGCCAAACTATATTTATTACAAAGTAAAGGATTGGTGTTTGGTTCAATTACCTTTGCTTCGGGTATCATCTTAAACGAACTTTTATTGATGATGCAAGGCGCTGCAGCGATGCAGTCTATTAGTATTCCTTATTCAAATCAATATTTGTTACTAACAGCTTGCATACTGTTTATAGGCACTTTAGTTATTTTTTTGAGCCTGATAAATTCTAAGTCAACACGCTAGACTAACTAGTCCTAACAAATTTTCATACACAATTACTTTAGCAATTTCTTATATAATGTTCTTATGATAAACGAAGTCATTAATCAATTTGGAAGTAGCTTTAATAGGTATCTTTTAAATTATTTTAGGAAATAAAAAATGCCTTGCTTAGTGGCAAGGCATTGAACAATAGAGCAATTTAGCTATTAATTTTCGTTGGATGCATTGGTGAATACCCCACTCGTAATTTCAAGTGAATCAAATGGAGCGCTTATAGCTTTGGCTTTAAAGTGAAAGGTTCCACTGGCTTTGTAAGTGCTTCCATCAATGCTGTAGCTGCTCACAACTAGCTCACCGCTGGTGGAGTTGAATTGCTTACCCGACGCATTCACGTAGTATCCATTGCTATACGACATTAAGGGATAAGTGCTAGGGCCGCTGCCAACAAAATAAAATTCCACTTTGGAACCATCCGTGGCTGTTAATTTCATGGTATTCTTTATGGTACCATTGTCGTTGAAAATACCTATGTAAGGTTTGGTAACCGCAAAGGAACTTGTTCCAATTTTAAAACTAGCTTCACGGGTTGTGCTGGTTTCAGTCGTTTCTTCATCCTCACTTTTTTTGCATGAACCAAGTATTATCAAGCCCGAGAATACTAGCAATGCCGTTCGAATTAATTTATTTTTCATTTGTTTTGGGTTAAAATTTTCGCAAAAGTAATTTATTAAAAGCATCTATCAATAGAATACAGCTGGTTTGTGCGAATAACTTATTTAACGGTTAAATTACTTCGGTATACAAGCTTACCTTTATTTTAGTTTTGTTTAACAAAAATTAATTCGAACAAAGCTATCTTTGCCCTGTTTACCAATTAACCCAAACACCAATGAAGTTTACTACTATTTTCTTGTTTCTTTTTTGTTTGCTTCAAAGCATAGCACTTTCGGTATTTTCGCAAAATAATTTTGCCGTTGTAGCTTACGGATATACCGCTTATCAACCTAAGGAAGTTTTTTTTGGCGATACTGACGAAGTATATTTTGTTGGCTCATGCAATATTCGCGGAAGCATCAACAACGAAATTACCTGGAATGGATACTGTTATACACCAAACGATATTTATGGAGGTTGTTCTCCGGCAATTGCCAATACCTTTTTGGTGGGACGCAATGGATTAATTACGAAAAACAGTGCTTGCGAAATTTTTGGTTCATGGAGCTTTCAAACAAGTGGAACCACAGACACCTTATTTAGTGTAGAGTTTTACGACCTAAACACCGGAATTATTGTTGGCCAAAATGGAAAAATACTGCGCACCACCAACAATGGAACACAGTGGAATGCCTTAACTAGCGGCACCAGCTCGAGCTTATACAACCTTGCCTTTAAACCGGATAGCACTTTGTTGGCATGCGGTGCAAACGGAACTATTTTGCAAAGCACCGATAAAGGAATAACCTGGAATGCTTTAACCACGGGCGTTACAAATGCCCTGCTCGACATTGATTTTCCGAGTAACGATACCGGTTATGTTGTTGGAATGAACGGTGTAATGCTAAAAACAACCGATGCCGGTATAACCTGGAATGCTGTAAGTACCGGAATTACAACAAAAATACGAGCTGTTGATTTTACAGATGTTAGCCATGGTGTGATGGTGGGCGATGATGGTGTAATACAACGAACAGTCGACGGTGGACAAACTTGGATTACTTTTCCTTTCTCTAGTTTTTACGATGTGTTTGATGTGAAATTTAGAAACGATTCTATTGGCTATTTGATGGTACAATTTGATGCTTACAAAACTATTGATGGTGGGATAAACTGGTATAAACTCGGTCCTGAATTGCGTTCGGTAAAGTATTTAAACGATACTACCTTAATTGCGGTGGGGGATGATATGGTAAGAAAATCAACTGATGGTGGATTTAATTGGACTAGTCAGCATCCGGGGCAATCACCCAATTGGTACGACTGTGCATTTCCAACGCAGGATACCGGCTACATTTGCGGTACAGGGGGTAAAATTATGAAAACTACCGATGGGGCTCAAAGTTTCGTCCCACAAGTCACCAATGCGCCTACCAGTTGCTATTATTTTGGGATTCATTTTTTTGATAAGAATAAGGGAATTGCTGTAGGCTCACAGAATACTATTTCGAAAACCTCCAACGGTGGCCAAACCTGGACTACCACTTCTTCATCGGGAAGTAGTTTTTCGTATTACGATGTGTTTTTTGTAAACAGTCAAGTAGGATGGATTTGCGGTTCGGGTGGAGCAATACGCAAGTCGGTTGATGGGGGAGCTACATTTACCAGTCAAACTAGCGGGGTAACTAAATTTTTGTGGAGTATATACTTTTTAACTCCGCTCAAAGGTTTTGCTTGTGGCGAAAGCGGCACCTTGTTGCGTACCCTTGATGGAGGTACTACTTGGGTAAAGCTTACTACGCCTTCAACTGCCACTTATTTTGGCATTGCTTTTCGCGATTCCCTGCATGGCTATGTAACACTCGATGGTGGCTATATGTTGATTACCTCAAATGGTGGAAACAATTGGAAATTGGGCGATATTAACTTCACAGGTAAATCAATTGCATTTAGAAATTCCTTTACCGGTTATATTGTTGGGGATTTGGATAGCAGACTTTACTTCGATCCCATGAAATCGCACAATGCCTACACTACTGCATGCAAAGGAGGCACAGGTGCTTTAAAACCTATATTGGCTTCGGGCATTAACATATTACCGGGCAATCATTTTATATACGAGATTGATACTACAGGAAGCGATTTTCAAGATGCAATTTTTGTGAGTGCAATAGCCGATACTTCTGCCGGTTATTGGTACTTTAATTTGCCTGCTAACATTTCAAGCGGTTTGCATCATGCGCGTATTCGAAGTACTGCTTCTTCCCCAATTAACCATTCCATTACAACAACACTCGAAGTTTACGACGATGTAAAGGCTTCCATTACTTTCCGAAACGATACCTTATTTTCGGTTCACAATCCGAAGTATTTGTATCAATGGCGCAAGGGCTTTACTGTAATACCCGGTGCCAACGCTTACTATTATGTGCCCGATTCAAGTGGGGGCAATTACTCGGTTACCATACAATACGGATGTTGCAATAATTCGCAGGCTAGCATAGTATTAAACAGTTGTGCAGGAGCTTTGATGCAGCAACCACAAGTAGTGAACAACTATGTAGTGATTTGTGATTCATCGGCTGCAGTACTTACAGCTAGCGGATCCACTACTTACCATTGGTACAACAGCGATACATCGAATGTTGTATTAGATACTACCAACACCTACACCACGCCACTGCTCACTGAGCGCGATACTTTTTATGTGGCTTCCTACAATGGAGTATGTGAAAGCACACGGGTGCCTATTTACGTTAGTTTTACTACACGTCCTAACCCTGTTTATGCTTTTGGCGATAGTGTTTGTAAAGGAAAGGATGCCATTTTACTATCTTCCAATGCTGTTGCCATACATTGGTTTGCCGACAGTAGTTCAACACTTGAATTAAAATATGCAAATGCCTTTTTAGTTCCCCAGCTTAGCGCCAACGATACATTTTATGTAAGTGCCTTCAATAATCAATGCGAAAGCAAGCGTACTGCTGTGATTGCATACGCAATTGATGCACCTTCGGCCGGTTTAGTGTTGGGCGATACAGCGGTTTCTATAGGCGATACAAGTGTGTACACTTATGTTCCGGCTCCGGGAAATACCATACAATGGCTTTTAGTTGGAGGACAGATTATTGCAAACAACGATAGTTTAACAGTTCAATGGGATTCAACCAGCACTGCCAAAGTGGGACTTATTGAGCGCAATGCCTTGGGATGTGCTAGCGATACAGTTTGGTTAAACGTTGAGGTAGATTTGGCCATTTCCGTTGAAGAGCAAAAGGCTACTACTTTTAAACTAAGTCCGAACCCGGCCAGCCAGCAAATTACTCTTGAACGCAGCATAGCAACAGCTACCGAAAGTTTGGTAATAGTAGATGCAGAAGGGCGCCCGGTGATGAACATAAAGTTTGAAGCAGGCAAACATAAGCTGAGCCTAAATATTGACCATTTGCCGGCAGGAATTTACTATATCAAAGGCCAATCGAACAGTACAAGCAAGGCAAAGTTCAGCATAGTGCGGCACTAGCCTTAAATAGCGGCTTTTAGAGGAATGCAGAAAAAAATCCTACAAGACTATTCATTTTCTAAATAAATTTTTACTTTTGCAGCCCAATTAACACAAAACTGTCCGATGGTGTAACTGGCAACACGTCTGATTTTGGTTCAGAAGAGTCTAGGTTCGAAACCTAGTCGGACAACTTTTAACAATTGGAAACCCCTGTAAATTAAGCACTTACAGGGGTTTTTTAATTTTTGTTGCCGTTTTTGTTGCCGTTTTATTTTGAAAATATCAAGGAGCTAATTTGAATAAACTGTGATTAAATCTTAGTGTTACATTTGAGAAAGTTAAGTATTTAATTTAATAAAACAACTCATGAAGAATATAAAGAGCACTCCCAAAAAGAACAGAAAATTATTAGTGCCCAAATTGGCAATGAGATTCAGCAAGCAGTTTTCACAGGTTATTGAAGATTATACTTTAATAGACAAAATCGAACTTACAAATTTCTTTATTGACTTTGCAGAGCTGCATGAAGATATAAAGACCAATAGGTCTGATATAAAGAGTTCTCTGAAAAATGATTTTGAAAAATTCAAAACTTCTGAAACCGCCCCTTTATTGGTTTATTTTAGGCAAGATGAAGTATTAATGAAATACGGTGTTGGTGAAGGGAATGATTATTTTTATACAGATGAAGAATTTAATGCCTTAAGTAAAATAGTTGATGATGCGCAGGATTTGAGCGATGGGGAGTATAAGAGATTATTGTACATGATACTGAATATTCTTAATTCAAATAGAAACTCATACGGGTCTGTAAAGAAGAAGAATGAAAGATTTGAGGAAGAATATTTGTCTGAACCTTCAGAATTAACCAGTGCAAAGGAGTCTTTTGAGTATTTAAAGCAACTGGGGTTTCTTGAAACAAAGGAATTTAAATCACAAAGTAATTACTCGCAAAATTCCAGAATTTATTTCCTTGCTAAAATTCTAAGAGTGAACGAACGGACTGCAAAAGGATTAATTAATAATGAAGAAAAGTATGCTCCATCTGCACAATTGAGCACAGAAGTAAAAATTAAACTACTTGAGAAGAAATTGAGGGTGTAAAAATTTCCACCCCTACCCACCACCCCTCCTTGATTCGTGCCAAATCTAAAAATAAAAAGAAATGGACAAATCAAATTTTATCCTTACCTCAGTGCCAATTGACGAGCTAAGGACAATCATTCAAGAATGCGTAAATCCGAATTACAAAACTTCAAACCGGAAATCCCACCGGACGATGATTTAATTGACTCAAAAGAGGCTTGTAATATTCTAGGAATTTCATTAGTTACTCTCCATTTCTGGAGAAAGGACGGCAAAGTAAGGTTCTATAGTATAGGAACCCGTATCCGCTTTAAGAAAAAGGAATTAATGGAAGACCTGCAAACTACCAAAAGGTATAAGAGATAGGTTAAATTTTAAATCGTAAAAGCCTACGCCAATTATTTAGAATAGTTGATTTAAAGGCTTTTTGAGTGCTATTCTAAAAATTATTCAAACTAAAAAAATCTAAAGAAATGAAATTAATTATAAATCAATGTGAACATTGCGAAAAGAACTTTGAGGTAACACGCATAGATGCAAAATTCTGCTCAGGTGCATGCAGACAAGGCGCTTACAATCAAAGGCAGAGAAGTAAATCGGCTACCAAAGGAATAAATAATGAAGCGAATAATAGTGAGTTGTGGGAAAGGTACAGAAACTTGCAAAAGGAGTATGATGCACTTGTTAATCATAGTGTGCAGACGCCAAAACCAATTGTAGAACATGACCAAAGGATGCAGGAAATGATTGATAGCTTTAAGGTTGACAGGGAGAAACGGAAAATTGATGACGCAAATAAAAGCCTTAAAGATTGGTTAATAAAGCTTATCGATTATTCACATCAAAAGGAGGTTTCAGTCATACGATTGAATTCCTTTTTTAGGCAAATCCAAAGAGGCTTTGATTTTTACTTTATTGACCTTCCGCTAAGTTTTAAGTACCATCAATTTATTAACGAAACGCTGAAGCCGAGAATTGTTCGGTGGGGTTATGAAATTGAAAAAACAAGTGAGCGCTTTATTGCCATAAAATTATCAGAAGAATTGATTTCTGATTTTGAGGAAATATTGACTGAAATTGGTTAGTATATATTTATCAGAACTCTTTATTTTAGGGCTTTCGTTGGTTTCATAATCCAGTAAAGCATTTTAAATTATTAGCCCTTGTGCTATTAAAAGTATTTTCATTTTGGGGTTCTGAAGTTCCTTGAAGTTTTTTGAAAAAATCCCGCCTAGCCAAATCTGACAAGTCTTACCAAGGCTCTTAAATAAAAAAAATCGCACAACTGAGCTTTCGAACAAAAGGCTCACACTACTTTTTTAAATTTTTTGCTCAAGCACAGTATAAAAAAGTCACTAACCAGACATAACACTCATTGACAAATACAGTGCTTGGTATTATTATTTTTATAATTTTAGAATCTGTAATCCTCTAAAATAAAGACATAAGAAAATCTCATAGAATTGAAAAACCACTTTTGAAAAGTTTTGCTCATATATATTCTTCTTAATTAGGTTAATTTTCTGACAGAAAAATGAATGAAAAAATACACGGCTAATTACACATATACAAATCCGAATTTTGTCATTCAAAATTTGGTAGAAAATCAAATTAAGTCGGACTTGCTGCCAATACTATATGTAATTAAAAATATTCTGCAACGTGGTTTTCCTACAACGCTTTCTAAATACTTACAAAAACAAATTGGAGAAATTCACAACATAGAGAAATTTCCGAATTTCAACGACAGGTTTTTATTTGCAACAAATCAAACACCAATTTGGAATAACACTATTAAAGGGGACCCAATCCGAAATTATTATCCTGCGAAGGACTTTTTTGAAACGATAATTCCCAATGAATTTGGAGAATATTCTTTTATTAAATCTTTAATTATTCCGGAAATTGAAATAAATGAAATTACTGGAGAAGACGACAGAAATTTTATTAATCAACAAGTTGATTTTTATTTACCCCAAGCAAAGCTTGTCATTGAAATTGACGGACAACAGCACAAAACAGATGAAGTTACTAGGGTTTCGGATAATACAAGAGATAATCATCTTACGCGGAAAGGAGTAACTACAATAAGAATTAATTCAGTTGAACTGAGAAATGGTAACTATAAAGGAAAAGTAAAATTAATTCTAGAACACCTTTCAAGGTTTGACAAACCTCTTACTTTTTATAAAAATGCTTGTGAGAAAATAGAGGAAAATCTAATGAGCGAAACAGAAATAAAAACAAAATTATTGCCAACGGCAATAATTCGTTTTCAGGTCCTTCTCATTGAGTTGCTTACTCACAACTATTTAAGTCTAAATGAAAATTGGACCTTCAATATTTTATCAAATGAAGATTTTGGGAATTTTCCAGAATTAGCAATTAACGATTTACTCATATGGTTAGATAAGTTATATCAATTAAAAAATAAGAAAAAATTAGAAACGCCAAAATTCACTATCAATATTACGAACAAGAAAAGTGATTTTGTACCAACAACAAAAGCAATCAATCTGGACTTTTCGTTATTCAAAAGATACACAGATGAAAACAAAATAAACCTTGATATTATCTATTTGCGAACTGATTATTTTGATAATGTAAAAGAGAAAAATTATTTCAGAGTTAGCGCAACTGAACCAATAAACTACAATGTTAGAGATGGCGACAAAGATGTTTTGGAATTCTTTTTGGATAACATTTTTGATAAACCAAAATTCAGAGAAGGACAATTTCCAATTATTTCGAATGCTTTAAATAGAAAAGACACAATCGGGCTATTGCCTACTGGTGGAGGAAAATCATTGTGTTATCAGCTTCCCTGCTTATTACAACCAAGTATAAACTTTGTGGTTTGTCCCATAAAATCTCTGATGCTTGACCAAAATGAAAATTTGGTTAATTTGTTTATAACCAATGTAAATGCTATAACAAGCGACAAAGAGGATAAAAGGGAGATTGAAATGGATTTTGAACAAGGAAGATATTTATTTGTATGGATTTCACCAGAGAAGTTTCAAATTCCATCATTTAGGGAAAAAATAATCTCAATTGTTGCAAATTTTTCAATTGCCTATGCGGTCGTTGATGAAGTACATTGCTTATCAGAATGGGGACACGATTTTAGAACTTCTTATTTGAATTTAGCCAAAACCATTGATAATTTAAGCCCTAAAGGAGAAAACGGAGAGGGGAAAATTAAATTCATTGGTCTCACTGCAACAGCCTCAGTAAAAGTTTTAACTGACATTAAAATAGAATTTTCGAGACAAAAGAAAGCATTAGAAGATGAAAATATTAAATCGCTTTTGGATTATAGTCGTAAAGAATTGCAATTTGAAGTTATCAACGATAAAGGCAACAAAAGAAATCAACTTGAATTACTTGTCAAAGAATTAGTAAATACAGAAGGACTAACTGTAACAGATGAAAAATCAGGTTTAGTTTTTACACCAAATGTTAATGGAGATTATGGCTGTTTCTCTGTCTCTAACTGGTTAAACACTCATTATCAAAATAAATCAAATTGGTACGCTGGCAGTGTTCCAACAAGAAAATTTTGGGTAGAAATAAGTAATGAAATTGTTAAAAACCCAGAACTTTTTAAAGCAGAATTAAAAAAGCAGATTGAATCTCTCAACTTAAAATTGGACAATAATGAATTAAATGACATTCTTTATCAAAATCGCTTTACAGAAAGGAAAAGGGGTAATTCGACAAATACAACTCTTGTGCAATTAAAAGAAATACCAGTTTTAAGCAACAAGAATTTTACAATACATAAAGAAAATGTTCAAAAGAATTTTAAACGCAATATTAATCCATTGTTAGTGGCTACAAAAGCATTTGGAATGGGTATTGACAAACAAAATATTTTTTATACTATCCATTATGGTTTACCTAGTTCAGTTGAAGCACTATATCAAGAAGCAGGAAGAGCTGGAAGATGGGACAAAAACAAAGTAGAAAATAAATCTAAAACAGGCAAATGCTACGTTCTTTATTCGCCTGAAACTCACGATAGCGAAAGAGTTGAACGCCTATTTCATAAGGACACATCGTTTGCTGAAATGAAAGATATAAGTGACGAAGTGAAATGGGACGGAAAGGATATTTTTAAGCAAGTATTTCTTTTCACACAAGGTCAAAATGATATTGATGAAGATTTCAAAATAATTTTAGATGTAGTAAATGCTTATTTCAAAGCCGAAACAAAAGTTAGAATATTTTGGAATGACGCTTATTCAAAATTGAGAATAAACACTGACACGTTACAAAAGGCAATTTATCGTTTGAGTTTGTTAGGTATTGTTTCCGATTGGACAACTAATTTTATTGATCATTTTGAAGTTCAATTCAAATCAAAAAATGAAGCAACAATTACAAAAAGTGTTTCACATTATATCTCAAAATACGAACCTAATACACTTGTAGAAACTGAAATATTAAAAGTTCAGAAATCAACCATCTTAGAAAAATCCATTTGGTACTTGCTGAATTGGACTTTCGAAAATATTGCTTATAGCCGAAAACAATCATTAAAAACGGTATCTGAATTTTGTGCCAAATTCAAAAACAGTGAGGATTTTAAAAGACGAATTGATAGTTATTTCGTTTTTTCAAATACAACATTTATCCTTCAAGATATCGGAGAAAACCCGAATAACTATTTAAATTGGTTTGATGCACTTTATATTTTCGAAGAAACCAATGAAATAGATGAAAATAATCTAAAAAAAACACTCAAAATCTACATTCCGGAAATTCAAAATTATGAATTACGTAATCTAGAATTTGAAAAATTAAAAGATACAATAAGTCGATTTCTTGAAAACAACAGAAATAATATTGGATTAAATTTTTTAAGCGGCTTTGTTCGTTTGGCACTTAATGAATTCCAAGATAGTGATGGGAAGGAACGTTTTGAAAGTGCTTTGTATACTATCAAACAATCATTTTCAAATGGCGAACAAAGCGATTTCTTAAAAAGGCTTTTGATATTAGGGAAGTGTCTAAATATCGAACAAATAGAAAAACTATGTTTGTCTATTTCTGTATCATATCCTGAGAAATTGGAAGAACTTGCAGAATACTATAATTTGGACATGCTATTAATCGAAGCCTATAAATTAAAACTTAAAAAATTAAAAAAACTTAACCTAAAGCTATATGAGCAACTTGCAGAATTTTGATGAAATACTTAAATCAATTGATTTAGAAAGTAAAAAACTTAAGGCAGTTTCAGATGCTTATCAGAAATTAGAAGTGCTAACTGTCGCTTATGATACCATAAGCAAACAGTTTGACCAAAATAGTAAAGCACTTGAAAGAATAAATGAGTTGCAAAAGGCACAACAAGAAAAAGTTGCAAAAAGTCTTACAAACCTTGAAAACGGTAATAACCAGAATAAAAGCGAAATTTCTAAATTGCTGGAGGAAAAGACTGACCAAATTAGAAAGGAGAATAAAGAGTTTTATAAGGATATTGAAAGCACATTTAAATCTAAACTGGATGACAATAAATCCCAAATAAAACAACTTATTGAGCACGAAAGAAATCAAATCAAACAGATTTTTGAAATCGAATTTGCAAAAACCACTAAGGAGTTACTACAAATAATCGAAACTGAAACCGCTAAGCAGACTGCTTTAATTTTGGACAACCAAAAAATTATAAAGTTTTCGCTATGGTTAATTGGAGGACTGACATTATTATTATGTGGCGTAACAGTATTTAAACTAGTGTTTAACTGAAAATATCAATAGGTACTAAATTCGAATAAGTCAAACGCTACGAATATTACAACAAGTCTAAAATAATGAAAGTAGTAATTGTACCCTTAAATAAATATTTTTATGATTTTAAAAAATTTGATGGTTCGGGATTAAAAGATAGAATTGAAAAAAAATTACGACATGCACCTAAATGGCTTAAGGATTTGAACGAAAGTGAAACACTCAAGTCTTTTACAGAAACAAAAGTTGGCAGCTTTATTTTGAAATGGTTTATTGCTTTTCCCGTTTTTCTAATTATAGCAATGCTTTTGATTCTCCCCCTTTCTTTGTTTATGCTTTTTAAATACGGTAGAAAAAATGCCGTAGAAAAACGGAATCAATATATGGAGACCGTTGTCAATGAAAGAGAGGATATCTTAAAACGTGTTGGACAATTAGAAGCAGAAGGATTTAAATTAATTATCTATTACAATAAAAACCAAATTCCTACACGTCAAAATCGTAAGGAGAAATTTTATAACAAGATTGAAAAAATGAATTTAGCCATAAAACCTTTGTCTGTTATAGAAGCAAGCGAGAAATTGGATATTTTAAATATTATTTCACATCATCAAATTGAAACGAAAAATTTAATGTTCATTTCAGATGGTAATATTTTAATGCAAGACCTTATTGATTTAACACTATAAATAGCTAATTTAAATTCTTGAAAAAATTTAAAGAAAACAGATTGAAGGACAATGAGTGCACTAATAATACCTAGCTACATTAAAACACAATGGGACCTTGACTGTCTTAACAGGCTGCTTGACAGCGTTAATAATCAAACTCAAAGTTTTGACGCAGTCTATCTAGTTGATGATGCAAGCCCGTTAAAGTATAAGCTCAAACACGACTTCGTTGACTTCATCACTTTAAATGAAAATGGCGGGCCTGCAAAAGCAAGGAATATTGGAATTGACAAGGCAATCAGCAGAGGTGCTGAATATCTTTTGTTCACCGACCATGATTGCATTTTAGATAAAGAATGGAACGAACAAATGACTTCGTACCTTATGCAAACCGACTTCGGAGCAGTTGGCGGAATGACCTATTCATGGGGCAAAACACTTCTTGATTATTACCACGACATTAATGGAACACTTGCAGGTAAGTGGCTGCTTCCTGACAGAAAGGAGTTATGGTATATGCCTTCTTTAAATTTTGGAATCAAATCCTTTGTTGTGGAGCAATTCGGTTTTGATGAAAGATTTCCGACTGCTGCTGGTGAAGATGTTGACCTATGCTTGCGAATGCGCAGCAAATACAAAATAGGTTTTTGCCCTGAAGCAAAGTTGTGGCACGACTACGGTTACAAGAATTCTATTTCAGGTTTCAACAAGTTTATGAAGCTGTTTAAGAAATATAAAAGTTCAAGTGCTACAGTTTACGAAGGACATACCGTTTTAATGTGGGACGCATCAGAATCAATTTATCAAGGAAACATCCATGAGTCTAATATACAGTCTTAAAAAAAACAAGCAAGGAGTTACTCATGTAATCAGTGATTACCTTGGAGAGATGCGACCATTCGCAATGCGTGTGAAGAATCCTCTTTTATTGGCTCCTATGGTTTTACTCAAGACAATTGAATGGAGTATATACAGGTGGTACAAAACTCCAATTAGAAGGTTTTATGGAGTGAAAGGCAACGAATTAATTTACATGATTACAAACGCATGTAATGACCGTTGCCCAAAGTGCGGAATTTGGGAAAAGCCCGAACCGAGAGACCAACATTTAATGATAGAACATTTCATCAATTGCTTAAAAAAACTTCATCACAATTTATATCAAGTTACACTGACAGGAGGTGAACCATTGCTATTCAAAAAAGATGTACTGCTAATAGCTCAAGAAGCAAGGAAGTTAGACGTTCCAATGGTAATAGTTTCAAACGCTAGATTTGTTGACGAGGAATTTTTGACGAGATACAAACAGCTTGGACATATACTTGTAATTTCAGTTGATTCCGTTGAGAGAGAAAAATGGAATGAGTTCCGAGGCAAAAAAAACTTTGATATTGTGATGCCAAAAATTATGCTTGCGAAACAAATTTTAGGTGACCAATTGAGAATTCAATCAGTGCTTTCAAAGGAATCAGCAGAAGAAATTTCGAAAGTTATTGAATGGTGCAAGCAACAAGGCATTCAGCACAACACGCAGTTTTATCAAGACTTTGGTGCTTACAATTGGCACAATCCAATTACAACCGAAAAAGTAAATTATGCTAATGACACACCTTGTGCAGCGCGAAAAAATATTTGTGTTTATCCAAATGGTGATGTTGTAAAGTGTTTTGACCACCGCAGAATACCATTGGCGAAGAAACCTTTAGGCAATATTGCGCAGCAAGACATAATTGAAATACTTTCCACCAAGCGTTCAACTGAGATTTCAAAAATAATGAAGACTTGCGATTTTCCCTGCAAAAATATGTCTTGTAACAAACCTCAAACACTACTTTTCAACTAAATGCAAGGCAAAAAAATTGACATAATTATCCTTAGGGGATGCCCTGCTTCAGGCAAATCGCAAACTGCGAAATGTTTGTCGCGACTTTTTCCAAAAGGAGTAAGGTTGGAAGTTGATACTTTGCGACAAATGGTTATTTCAGTTGACTGGAAAAATCAGCAAGAACACATTAATATGTTACAGGTATCAACAGGATTAGTTCATGACTTTCTTAAATTAGGTTTCAGCCCTATAATAGTCATAGACACTTTTAGCGGAGATAAAATCAATAAATATCTTGACACACTTTATCAACTAAATGCACATCATTCAATAAAAATTTTCGGACTATTCACTAACGATGATGAGTTGAAAAGAAGATTAGAGTTGCGTTCAAATGAAGAGTTCCGTGATTTCGGAATTTCCAAACGGTTAAATGATGATGTAATAAAAATTAAATACGCAACAGAATATCAGATTGACACAACTGGGCTTTCGCCACTGAAAACTGCTGAAAAAATCTTTGTTCAAATTAATAAGTGAGGAATATGCAATGCAACTTGTGATGATTCGAGTTCAAAATACCTAGTTCGTTAATTGAAGTGACTGTATTTTTCTTTTTTTAGGGTTGGTATCTCGAATAATATAACCAAATGGCATGTGAAGATTAGCATTTCACTATTATTGTATGCTGTCACTCCATATTTTTTTACCGAATAAAGTTTAATCAAGGATTTTCTATGTGAATAGTTGCTTTGCGGACATTAAAGTAAACGGCTTCAAGAAAATTGTGAGGTGCAAGTAAATATTTGAAGAAAATTCTTCGTTCAAGTTTGTTCAAGCAAAGTTTTTATAAGAGAATAGTTAATTATTTACCAATAAAGTAAACAGCATCAATGAAATTGAATGATGCAAGAAATGATTTGTTTCTATTATTGTAATAATTGTAAATCAAATCAGTAATAATCAACATGTAAAATGAAATTGTTACAATATTTCATTAAAAAAACGTGATTTATTTTGTTTTTTTGGAAATAGAAAAGTCTATTTGTAACAAAAGCAGCCTTAAGTGTAACAGAAGTGTAAATATTGTTGGGTGATATGTAACAGTAGTAAGGTTATTTGTAACAAAATGAACGTTATCTGTAACAAAAGCAAGATTTTTTAACTGTTAGCCGTAACAGACTTTAGAGAATAGCGGTTGTTTTATAAGCTTTCCAAAATAAATAAAGCTCTAAATACTGTGAATTCAGATAAAAGTAGAATCGGGCAACCTCATTTATAGAGCAGAAGAAGCCAGCGCTTTAAACTATGTTTAAATTATTTAAAACGAAAATATGAATCTATGCCCTTTTGAAAGGTCATTTTATGAAGTATTTTAAGTGACCAATTCTCGAAATCTGATGACATTTTAAAAAACTATTTTTTGCGATAATCCCAAATATATTACTACTTTCTTTATTGCCACTGGGTTTAATCGGCATTGAAGATTTTTACATTTTCCGTATTTCTACGGATTGATTATTTGATTATTTTTTTATTGCTTTAGCAGGTTTTAATTTATTGAGGTTGCAGGAGATAAATGTGTGATTTGATTTTTTGATTGGGATTTTCGCACATCCTGCACATATTGTTTGATAAGCGATTTAAATTAATATAAACTTTCGGGTATTTACCCGTTATGCCTAATGCTTGGACAACAACCTATTTCAGTAAAAGACAACAATGACAACTCAACTAGACAATCCTCCAATTTCAGGTGAATACGAAGAAATATTTTTTGAAATTGACGGACCTTGGCGCGGACAAAATTGGGGCTATGTTTTATTTACAACAAGTTCGGGCGACAAGTGGGTTGGACATTTCAGGACAGAAAATCGCTTGGGCTTTAAAGTTGCCGACCTCCCTTCAAACAATATTGCATGTATTGTTTCAGGTGGACACGGCTATATTGTTGATATCGACAAAAAAAATAAACTCGCAGACTTAAAGCAGGACATGATTCTTGACCTTTCATCTGACGACAAAACTCACTCATTTTACATTTCGACTTATTGGGGCGTGACAAGAGTTGACGAAAACTTTAATGAAATTGACATTGACCTTCCTATCGGACCTGACGGAGTTTATTTTACAGACAAAGACGACAGAAAACTATTTCTAAAATTGGAAGAAATTGGCGCAGACTTCAAAACAAATTTTGACTACTATATCGACCTAGACAAAAAGACAATCGAAAAAAAGCACTAGGCATAACAGCGGCTTAGCGCAATGTCTTATTTGGGGCGGACAGAAGGTTAATTAACGGACTACTTCGCTCTAACTTCCTGCTACAAAATATTGCAACATTCTTTTCGGTAAAATTTTGTTTATTTGTTGCAATATTTTTGGCTGACGGACAGTGCGCCGAAAGCCCCAAATAAAACACTACGCTAAGCCGCAGCACGTTATTCGTAACCATAAAAACCGACAATGGGAAAATTAAAATATCTTAAGACAAATTCGACAGCCAAAGTTGGTGTGGGTTACATACAGTCAATCGTTGACCATCATAATTGTATTTTTCAAGAAATTGACACAAAAAATGATTTGGGCATTGATGCAATTATTGAAATCATAAAAGACGAAGAACCTGTTTCTAAGTTTGTAGCAACACAAATAAAATCTGGCAAATCATACTTTAACAAAAAGAAAAATGTTTGCAAAATCCCTGTAAAAAATCACTTTAATTATTGGACAAAACACCCACTCCCTGTTTACGGAATTGTTCATATTATAGAATTTGGAGACGCTTATTGGATTGACATAAAAAAATATTTAAAGCATAATCCCACGGCAAAAGTAATTTCATACGAAAGGACACTTGCAAACCAAATAAACAAAGAAACCTTTTTTACAATATTTGTCCCACATCTTTTAAACGAAGTTCCCGAAATTAGTAACGACTTTGCAAAAACACTGTTTCTATCTGACAAACAAGACGAGTTTTATTTAGGGCTTTACACTCTATACAAAAGGTTTGCTGACAAAAATGATACTTGGCAGCTCTTTGTTGACTATTTTAAAAACCAACCAAGGGAGAATATTCCCGACTTTCTCATTTATATTCTTGCACATCTTCCTTGGCATTCAGACATCTCTTATTACAATGGGACAATGACTAGCGAAGCTCAAGAATACGGCAAGCTACAATTAAAGAAGTTTGGCAAAGCAGAAATTTTAAAACTATTGGATTTTATCGACGAAGAAAATTCAATAGCACGTGGGACAATTGGGCAATCAGTTGAAGCAATTATTTCGATAATTCCAAATTTCCAAAAGTATCTAAAGGAAATTATCGAGACAGACGACTTGGACTTGAAATTTATTGAGTTTGCTGCGATAATTTATGCTTTCCATTTAGGAACAGAAAGTTTAAATGTTCTAAGAGCAATACCAGAAGACAAATCTTGGTTTATTCCTGAGTTAATAAATCATCTGGAAGAGTATGAAGAATTCAACCCGTATGCATAGACAAACAAGAAAGGCAACGCATAACAGCACATTTGCAATAGGCGGGGTTACGTGCTCCGCAGACAGTTTTGTGGTAGCCGAAAGTTCAGTGCTCCGCTTCAACATCAGTGGTAAAGATCCCGCCCATCGCAAATCTGCAAACCGCTATGCGTAATAGGTTGAGAAAAAATTAAATCATTTAAAAAATGGAAGAAGAACATCTTTTAGAAGTATTCAAATTTATTATTGAACAAAATCCGCATGCAGTTTTATCAGGAAGCCTTGCCCTAAGATTGCAAAATTTCGAACTTCCTCGATTATCTGAAGATATTGATATTTACATACCTTTTGAATCTGAATTTATTCCATTCTATGGTGAAGATTTATACAAAGTTGGCCTTCCTTCTCTTTACACGAATGACACTTGGGTTGAGATTGAAGAAGAAAAAACAAAGCGCACCTCATATAATTATGGACTCCATAAAGAAGGCCAACCTTATATTGATTTAAAAGTAGACGTATTTCAACCATTAAGAAAAACGAATGTCGCTTTATCCGTTATTTATTGCAATGCAATACCTTGCGAACATTTTAGTAATATCTTGAAACGAAAGACTTTTTATGCTTTAAATGGAAGCGAAAAGCATAAAACTGATCTTATATACATTCTAAAGAATAATCAATCCTCTCCAAGCAATGAAGAAGAGGATGATTTTGAATTAAAGGACAGCTATCATTCAATTTCAATATTCTTTAAATCAAAGAGAAACTCAGAACCATTTCTACCAATATTTAATATTTACAAAGCTGTTGAAGAAAACAATTTGATTTTACTTCAGAACACAATAGCCACTGTTCCATCAGAAATGATTAAAGTTGGCTCAAGAGATAAATTAATGGGAGCTATAAGGAGAAAAAGTAACTTTCGAATTCATATTCAAACATTATATGTAGATACAAATTCAAGATGGGACACAAACATTTGCATTAATAAAAATGGAAATTTATCAGTCAGTTCAAGGGAATACGATGATTTTGACTTTTAAAATACCGGGTATTCTCCTCCATCGGCAGACCGGAATGAACCTACAACACGTTATGCCATATGCTAAAACGACCGTGCAAAAAACAAGCATTTAACCTGCTGATATACAAGATTAGGCAGAATTATAAATTTGACACATGAGTAATACAATACCACTTATAGACCTTTTTAATGACAACTATACAATACCCTACTATCAGCGTGGTTATCGCTGGGAAAAGCAAGAGGTAACTGAATTGCTTGACGACCTCTGGAACTTTTGTAAAGACCGTCAGAGTGGAGATTTTTACTGTTTGCAACCAATTGTTCTACAAAAAAACCATTTTGGGAGTTTTGATGTATTAGACGGGCAGCAAAGACTTACAACCCTTTATTTGCTATTAATTTATCTTGAAGAAAAAAGATTTGAAGATGGTTACAACCAATCTTTATTTTCATTAAACTATACAACGAGACCAAAATGCGAGGAGTTCTTAAATCATAAAAAATTTACAGAAGGGATTGATTATTCAAACATTGACTTTTACCATATCTGCAAAGCGTATGAAAGCATTGATGAATGGTTCAAAGATTCAGAACATCGTGGAGCAAAAGCCAAGTTAGTTCCAATATTGATGGATGACAATTCAAAAGGAAATAGAAATGTAAGATTCATCCGATACGAAGTTGAAAAGGAAATTGACCCAGTTGATGTTTTCATTCGCTTAAATGTTGGCAAAATTCCGTTAACTGATGCAGAACTTACGAAGGCCCTTTTACTCCAAAGTGATAAATATTCCATTGATGAATTTAAGTTTATCAAAATGCGGCTGTTTGAAATTGCGACCGAATGGGACAAAATTGAATACACTTTGCAGAGTGAAGAGTTTTGGTATTTTCTTAGCAACAATGACAATGACAAGCCAACTCACATTGAATTTATTTTTGACCTTATAGCGGATAAAGTTCAAAAAGAAAAAAAATATTTTGAAACAAAGCCATTTAAGCACTCAACTTTTTTGATTTTATCAGAATATTTACAAGACCTGCTTGACAGCGGAAAGTATTCTAGAATAAAAGCTGTAGAAAAAATTTGGGAAGATGTAACTGAATATTTTGAATACTTTAAAGATTGGTTTAAAAACAGAACCCTTTACCATTTGATAGGATTTCTCATTGTAGACAAAGGTATTAGGATTATCGATTCACTTGTTTGGAAATCAAAATCACTTTCTAAAAATCAATTTGAGGAATTTCTAAAAATGGAAATTTCAAAGTTGATTATGGTAAATAAATCGAGAACTGATTCAGACGGGAATGAATATCAAATTCTCTTGGAGAATCTCAATTACGAAAATGAAGACCAGAAATCACATGACAAACTTGAAATAAACAGAATCCTTTTGCTTCATAATGTTTACGCAACAATGAAAAGTGAAAAGGAAAAGGCACGATTCCCTTTTAATCTTTACAAGCAAACGAAACGAAATGAGAAATGGAGTTTAGAGCATATTCATGCACAAAATTCCGAGAGCATAAATAAGCGAGTGAATCAAAACTCATGGTTGGACGACCACATTAAATCACTTTTAAGTCAAAATAATCCTGAATTTACAGATTTAATTGAGAGCATGAAAACGCTTCGATATTCAGACGAAATAGTAAAGGAAGCATTTGATTATATTGTAAATGAAGTCTACAAGGCAATAAATATTATCTCAGGCGCAAACGAAAGGAACATTCATTCTATTAGCAATCTTTGTTTGGTTGATGCTACTACTAATAGCCAATTAAACAATTCAGTATTTGATGTAAAAAGGGAAATCATCAAGCAATCAGAATTAAATGGACGTTACATTCCTATTTGCACAAGAAATGTTTTTCTCAAAGCATACACTGAATATCCAACAAGCAATGCTTACTGGACTCAAAACGACCGAGACGGCTATTTGGAAAGTATTAAAACCACCTATAACTATTTTGTAAATACTGCTAATTAATAAAGGATGAAATTTACCCTGCACGATTTATTAAATAGGCACAGGATTGTAGTTCCACTAATTCAAAGGGACTATGCACAAGGGAGAGTAACTGAAGTTGACTTACGGAAAAACTTTATCGGCAAAATAAAGCATTCACTTAATCCAAAATCTATTCCCTTAAACTTGGACTTTGTTTATGGCTATACTGATAAAATTGGCAACGATGAAACTATTTTCATTCCATTGGATGGACAACAAAGGTTGACAACCTTGTGGCTTACATATTGGTATTTAGCACCAAGAGAATCAGTTAAGATAAATGAAGAAGATGCAATACAGTTATCGGAAGAGATACAGGAACTTTTGAGTGGCTTCACTTACGAAACGAGAATTTCTTCCAAACGATTTTGCGATAGCCTTATTAATAAATCACTTCCTGCCACAGATGGAAAATTTTTAAGTGAGTTAATAAAAGATGCTTCATGGTATATGGCATCATGGAATAGCGACCCAACAATTATTTCAATGCTGAATATGATTGATTCTATTCAAAATGAGAATTTTGATAAGGAGGAATCATGGAACCAATTAGTTATAAACAAAAAGGTAACATTTGATTACATAGACATTAAGTCTGATGAATTTAAACTAACAGACGAACTGTATATCAAGATGAATTCAAGAGGTAAACCCCTAACATCTTTTGAAAATTTCAAAGCACAGTTTTCTGGTTTGCTATCTTCGAAGGATACAAACTACAATGAAGAAAGTTTAATTTTTCAAAAATCTAATGTTACTTATCAGCAATATTTTGCCTTTAAAATTGACAGTGTTTGGATGGATTTGTTTTGGAATTATCGAGACGAAGTTGAAAGCATTGATGACAGTTTTTTAAATTACATTTTCTTTGTAGGAGAGTTTCTGTTTTTCAAGGACAATCCAACCATAACGAGTGCTGAGGTAAAACACGATTTTGAATTCCTAAACAAAATATTTTCTGTCAAAGCGAATATTGATTTCTTATTTAAATCATTTGATTTTCTTGCAGAGTTAGGAGACATTAAAGGATTCTTTAATGAACTATTCGAAGAGCTTTCAAACTTTGACACTTCTTCTAAAGATTATTTTTGGAGAGCAATTACGAATTCAAGTTTTGATGTTATTGATAAAGCAATTTTTTATTCGGTGCTGACATACTGCATCAATAGAAATAGTAAAATTCCTGATAATGGGCTGAAACATTTTATCAGAATAATCAGAAACCAACTACTTGCTGTTAGGCAACCAAATCAGACAAAACGTATTGAATTCACTACTAATTTACGTTTACCCAGTGTCTCTGAATATTGTAAATTCATTGATGGTCTTTTGAAAGCCATTATCGCATCAAAACAGAAAACAGTCTATCAAGTTTTTGCAAGCACTGAGTTAAGCGGATTTACAAAAGAGAACATAAGTAATGAGAAAACGAAAGCAGAATTTATAAACTCAAATCCTAACTTATCCAAAAATATTTTTAGATTAGAAGAGCACACTTTTATTCAAGGCAATACAGCGAATTTCAAACTCAACACAAAAGATGCCTCAAAAAAAATTGATGCCTTTCTTTCTATTTGGAATAAAGAAGCTGATGATTCTCTAATCATTAGGGCATTCCTAACCGTTGGCGATTTTTCTGTAATGACACATAGTTATTCATCATTGGATGAAATTTGGTATTTCGGAAGTGCTGGTTATTGGAATAGAATATTAACTGCATACGAAAAAGTAGAAAGAGAAAAGGTCTCAGAAACTCTTAACCTGTTTTTAGAATCATATCTAAAAGCAAAAGGAAATTCAGCAAATGAAAAACTCCAATTCTTAATTGACAATTATAGTTTCGATAAAAAAAATTGGCAATATTATTTTGTAAAATATAAACCAATTACTGATTTCATGTATAGGAGAATAAACCTATTTACTTGGGCTGATGAAGATGGTTTTGAAATAAATAGTATAGGTAATTCAGGAAAGCAACCGCTGCATTCATACCATCTTAATCCATATTTAATTGTGCTTGATAAATACTTCAGTAGTGATAATAATGTTACACTTTATTACCAAAGGTTTGCCGAAATTAGTTATTTAAAAATAGCAGAAAGGGTAGTTATTCAATGTGTTAGACAAGGATGGCGAATATCTCCATTCGAAAACTTTGCTTTAAGTAGAGATACGATTTCAAAATATAACTTGACGAAACAAGATAATATTTTCATTTTGACTACAAGCGACCAAGTAGATAGAATTGAAATTGCAATTCATCTAATTCAAGATTTGCTAAACCTTGAATAGCAAAATGAAGATGAAAAGGCAAACCCATTCTTCGTAGCAAAAGCATTTCTTAAAAAACTACCTTTGACAGAATAAGAGAGAAGCAAATAAATGAACATAGCACAGATAGAAAATAATTTACAACATCTGATAAAGTCGTTTAAGAAAACGACTTTCATTTATGATTTGCTATTGGCGTATGACACTCCTAAGAGCACCATTACACGATTACAAAAAGGTGGCTTGAATCTTTCTAAAGTGGAAGGCGAAATTGAATGGAAGAAAAAACTTTTTTTCAAACCTGCTTTTGACGAAACACCACAAGACCTTTTTGACCTTGTAAGAAAGAACGACCGAGCCAAAAAACACAATCCACGTTTTATAATCGTTACCGACTACAAAACCCTTTTGGCATTTGACACCAAAACACAAGACACTTTAGACATTCCGATTCTTGATATTGCCAAACACTTTGATTTCTTTTTGCCTTGGGCTGGCATGGAAAAAGCACAGCACCAAGTTGAAAACCCTGCCGATGTAAAAGCGGCAGAACGAATGGCAAAGTTATATGACGAAATAAAAAAGGACAACCCAACTACGACACAAGAGCAAGTTCACAATCTCAATGTTTTTCTTTCACGCTTGCTATTTTGTTTTTTTGCCGAAGACACCGACCTTTTTGAAAAAGGTCAATTTACAAAGGGTATTAGCAGCCACACTCAGCAAGATGGCAGTGACCTACATACTTATTTTGATAACTTATTCGTGGTATTTAATACCGATTACCCACAAAGAACAAATTTACCTGCTTATCTTGCAGGCTTCAAGTATGTAAATGGTGGATTATTTAGTAATCCACACTCTGCACCCATATTTACAAGGCGAAGCCGACAAGTTATAATTGAAAGTGGCGAATTAGATTGGAGTGCAATTAATCCTGACATTTTTGGTTCAATGATTCAGGCAGTAATTACTCCTGAACATCGCGGTGGTTTGGGTATGCACTATACAAGTGTGCCAAACATTATGAAAGTAATTGAGCCACTTTTTTTAACAGAACTCTACGAAGAATTTGAAGCTGCAAAATACGACCCAAGAAGATTAAACAAGCTGCTTGAAAGAATTGGGAAGATTAAAATATTTGACCCTGCCTGCGGCAGCGGTAATTTTTTAATTATTGCTTACAAGGAGTTGCGTTTACTGGAAATTAAAATTTTGAAGCAACTTCAAAACTTGCAAAAAGTAGCAACTGGTTTTGAGCCACACCAATTGGAGTTGATACCAAAAGCACAGTTGACTTTGGCTGCTTCTTACCAAACAAGCATGTTCACAAGAATTGAGTTGGAGAATTTTTATGGTATTGAGTTGGACGATTTTGCTCATGAGGTTGCCATACTTTCATTGTGGTTGGCACAGCACCAAATGAATATGAAATTCAAGGAAGCATTTGGAACAGGCAACCCAACATTGCCATTAAAAGAAGGCGGACACATTACGCACGGCAACGCAACAAGAATAGATTGGGAAAAAGTTTGTCCCAAAAAAACAGGAGACGAAATTTATGTTTTAGGTAATCCTCCATATTTGGGAGCAAGAAATCAAGATAAAATTCAAAAAGAAGATATGATGCTTGTTTTTGGAGGGAATGAAGTTTATAAAGATTCAGATTATATTTCTTGTTGGCTATTAAAAGGTGCAAAATACATCAGTAATTACAATGCAAAATACAGCTTTGTTTCAACCAACTCAGTTTGTCAAGGCGAGCAAGTTGCATATTTTTGGCCAACAATTTTTGCAGACAATTTAGAAATCGGCTTTGCTCATTCTTCTTTCAAATGGACTAATAATGCAAAAAGTAATGCTGGTGTTACTTGTGTAATTATTGGCGTTCAGAATACTGGCAAAGGCAATAAGTATATTTATTCAGAAGGTTTACGAAAACAAGTTGCCAATATTTCGCCATATTTAACGGCAAGTTCAACCATTTTTGTTAAAAGGAATTCTGAACCTCTTACAATATCATTTCCTCAAATGGTTATTGGAAGTATGGCAAGAGACGGTGGGAACTTAATTTTAACAGCAGATGAAAAAACTGTTTTTCTTAATAAATACCCACAAGCAATCTCGCTAATCCGAAAACTTTTTGGTTCACATGAATTTATTCAAGGTTCAGAAAGGTGGTGTTTTTGGATTGATGACGATCAGCTAGAATTGGCTAATAGTATACTTGAGTTAAAAGAAAGAATTCAAAAAGTTTACGAATTCAGAATTGAGTCAACTGCAAAAACGACTAATGCATACGCAACAATTCCGCACAAATTTGCTCAACGGTGTTCAATTGAATCAAACGCAATTATAGTTCCTTCTACTTCATCTGAAAACAGAGAGTATGTTCCGATTGGTTTTTTAGAAAGTGGTACAGTAATCACAAATTCCGCAAACGCTATTTATGATGCAAAACCTTTTGTCTTTGGCATAATATCATCAAAAATGCACAATGTTTGGGTTCGTGCAGTAGGCGGACAATTAGAGACTAGGATTAGATATTCAACTGAGATTTGTTATAACACATTTCCATTTCCACCATTATCAGATTCACAAGTGCAAGAGATTGAAAGAAATGTTTATTCAATCTTAGAGCAAAGAGAAAAACATACAGAAAAAACCATAGCACAACTTTACGACCCTGAAAAAATGCCTGATGGTTTAAGAGAAGCACACCATCAACTTGACCTTGCAGTAGAACGCTGCTACCGCAGCAAACCGTTTGCAAATGACGAGGAACGATTAGAATTTTTGTTCAAACTCTATGAACAAATGATAGCCGAAGAAAAGGAACGAAACGGAGAAATGAATTTTGAGCCAATAAAGCAAAAAATGAAAAAAAGGAAAAATGCCTGATATAGTAAACGTAACATACGCCCAAACAGGGCAAAGCTCCAAGTTAAATGCTCTTGGAATGAGAGAAATGCAAGAAAAAGTGTATCAGGCAAGAGATGCACAATATCTTTTATTGAAAGCACCACCAGCATCAGGAAAGAGCCGTGCTTTAATGTTTATTGCATTGGACAAATTAGTGCATCAAGGTTTGAAAAAAGTGATTGTTGCTGTTCCCGAAAAATCAATTGGAGGTTCGTTTGGTAAAACAGAATTAAAAAAGTTTGGATTCTTTGCCGATTGGGAGCCAAACGATGAATACAACCTTTGCACCCCGGGAATGGACGGAAGCAAAAGCAAAGTGCATGCATTCAAGAATTTTTTAGAAAATGATGAAAAGATTTTGATTTGCACCCATGCCACACTTCGCTTTGCTTTCGAAGAATTAGACGAATCAAAATTTGACAATATTCTTTTGGCAATTGACGAGTTTCACCATGTTTCAGCCGATGGTGACAGTCGTTTAGGTGAACTATTGCGTAGCTTAATGGCTAAGTCGACAGTTCACATTATGGCAATGACAGGTTCATATTTTAGAGGTGACACCGTTCCTGTATTAGTGCCACAAGATGAAGCTAAGTTTACAAAGGTAACTTACAATTATTATCAACAGCTAAACGGATATACATATTTAAAATCATTAGGTATAGGCTATCACTTTTATCAAGGCAAATACACTTCTGCCATTCTTGAAATTTTAGATACCGACAAAAAAACAATACTGCATATTCCCAATGTAAATTCAGGCGAATCAACCAAAGACAAACACAATGAAGTAGGAATGATTTTGGATTCTATTGGCGACATTCAAAAAGTAGATAGTGCAACAGGGATAATTCATTTAAAACGAAAAACAGATGGCAACATTTTGAAAATTGCCGATTTAGTAAATGATAATCCAAAAGACAGAGATAAAGTAGTTGCATACCTAAGAGAAATCAAAACCTTGGAAGACATGGATTTGATTATTGCTTTAGGAATGGCAAAGGAAGGTTTTGATTGGCCGTTTTGCGAACATGCTTTAACCATTGGCTACAGAGGCTCGTTAACAGAAATTATTCAAATCATTGGACGATGCACCAGAGACAGCAGCAATAAAACTCATGCACAGTTTACAAACCTTATTGCTCAACCCGATGCAGCAGACGAATTTGTGAGGTTATCAGTAAACAATATGTTGAAAGCAATTACTGCATCATTACTGATGGAACAAGTGCTCGCACCAAACTTTAAATTCAAATCGAAGGTTTCTGATGATGACAAAGCAGAAGAAGGAGAAATAAAAGTTCACGGTTTGAAAAAGCCAAGTTCACAACGAACAAAAGAAATTATTGAATCCGACTTAAATGATTTGAAAGCAACTATTCTGCAAAATGATACAATGTTGAAAGCTTTGCCCGGAACAATTGACCCTGAAGTAATTAACAAGGTTTTAATTCCAAATATTATTGCTAAAAAATACCCCGAACTGTCCGAAGAACAAATAGAAGAAGTAAGACAATATGTAGTGTTGGATTCAGTAGTGAAAAACAATTTGATGATTGATGTTGCTACTATTAAAAAAGCAATTCGAGAAGATGAAGGAATTAAAAAAGCAATTGCAGAAGCCAATCCAAATCAAATAATTGAGAAAGAATTAATCCCAAAAATTGTTCAAACCGTTTATCCTGATTTATCATTAGATGAAGCAAGTTCATTTAGCAAATTAAATGTTGTTATGGATCCAAACGGAACACCAATTGAAGTAGCAGACAAACGCTTTATTAGAATGGCTGGACAATTTGTAAATATTGATGATTTGCATATTGATTTGATAGACCGAATAAATCCATTTCAAAAAGCATTCGAGATTTTATCAAAAGATGTAACGCCAAAAGTGTTGAAAGTAATACAAGATGTAATTGAAGCAACACGAGTTACAATGACCTTAGAAGAAGCATCATTGCTTTGGCCTAAAATAAAAGACTTTGCAAATACTTTCAAAAAAGAACCTAATCTTAATTCAACCGACCCGCTGGAAAGAAGAATGGCAGAAGCAATTATCTTTTTGAAAGAACAAAAAAGAAAAACAAACAATGGACAAGGATAAAATACTAAAAAATATTTTTGAAGACGACCCATTAGGCTTACTGAATGTTAAGCCAACAACTTCACCTGCAAGAAATGAAGATGAAAGGCTTGTTGCATCATTCAATGAGATAAACAACTTCTACGAAACAAACAACAAAGAACCTCAGCAAGGCGGAGGCATTCAAGAACATCAATTATTCGCAAGATTAAAATCATTAAGAGAAAATCCTGCTAAAATTGAATTACTTAAACCGCATGATAAATTTGACTTACTCAATTTTGAAATAAAAATCATTCAATCTTTTGACGACATATTTAATGATGATGATTTAGGAATATTGAAAGATGATTCGGAAGGTTTGTTTGATTTTAAACATATTAAAAAAATAGATGAGAGAGCAAGTGCAGATTTTGTGGCAAAACGAAAGCCGTGCAAAGATTTTAGTAAATACGAACAACAATTTAAGGATGTTCAGAGAGATTTAAAGGACAGCAAACGCAGATTGATTACTTTCAAGGAAGAGAATTTGAGAGCAGGTGATTTCTATGTTCACAATGGTGTTTTATTGTATTTAGAGAAAGTTGATGATAAAAAAGAAGTCCTAGAATATAAAAGCGGAAGCAGAGAACGAAAAGATGGCAGAACGAGAGTCCTTTTTGAAAATGGAACTGAATCAAATATGCTATTCCGTTCATTGTACAAAGCGCTTTTAGCAAATGGGAAAGCAATTTCTCAAAATGTTGATGATGTTAATGAAAGTTATTTGGAAACATTTAGCAGCATAACAGAGAATGATGAAGAAGCAGGTTACATTTACATTTTAAAATCTAAAAGTGACAAGCAAGAAATAAAGGAAATTCAGAACTTATTCAAGATTGGTTTTTCAAAATCGAATGTCGAGGACAGAGTGAGAAATGCAATACATGAACCGACTTATCTTATGGCAGAGGTAAGAATCGTAATGACATACAAATGCTACAATATAAATCCTCAAAAGTTTGAGCAATTAATTCACAACTTCTTTGGCAATTCTTGCTTAAACATTGACGTGTTTGACAAGGAAGGAAGCAGATATACACCAAGAGAATGGTTTATTGTACCAGTTGGAATTATTGACCAAGCCATTCGCTTAATTATTTCAGGCGACATTGTAAAACACAAATACGATTCAATAATCGAAGAAATAGTAGAACGTTAAAACAGCTAAGAGTAAAGGAAGTACTCTCAGAATAGTGACTTGTTTTTTGAGTTGTGAAATTTATTTACCTTGAAATCAGTGGTTTAAATGGAAAAGGGCCTGAAGGGATTTTTCACTTATTTGCCTAAATTTGCTAATAATTTTTCAGAATCGAATGACAAAAATAGCCTTCAAAGTATCTGCTAGAACAGCTAAACTAATTGGACAAGAGAACTTCTCTAATCCAGAAGGGGCAACTATTGAGTTGGTGAAAAACTGTTATGACGCTGATGCGAAGAATTGTTTAGTCGTTTATGACATTTTATTCGACAATATTCCTGAAACTCTTTCTGCAAAGGATTTCAAAAGCTACGCACAAGAAAATGAAGCTGTAAGGGCAAGTTACAAACTCAAAAACGGAAAATATCTTCTTACTCAAAGCTCAAATGAAGAAAGAACAAACGGATTGCAATCATTTTTCTTTTCATTCAACTCAATCTACATTATTGACAATGGCGATGGAATGACGCAATTCATCATTCAAAACCAATGGATGGAAATTGGAACAGGCAACAAAGAGACAAACTACATTTCAGATGATGGAAGGATAAAAACAGGTGCAAAGGGAATTGGAAGATTTGCACTTGACCGCTTAGGGTTTTTCACAGAGATGTGGACAGTTCCAAAGGAGAAAAAATCGGGACATGGTTTTTATTGGAGTATGGACTGGAAACAGTTTGACACTCCTAACAAATCTGTTTCAGATATTGAAGCGGACTTTGAACCTAAGGATTTAAACATAAAAACTTTTTTAGAGGCCAATTTCAAAAGTCATTCGGTCTTACTTGATTTTGTTAAATCTAAGCCATTCAGCAGCGGAACAATAATTAAAATTTCAAAACTTAAAGACAGTTGGAACGAAACGAATTTGCAGAGTGTATTTAAAAGTTTAGAGGCGTTAATACCACCGAAGGAATTAGCAATACCATTCAATGTAAATTTTTATCAATTACAAAAACCAAAGGCGTTTGGTGAAGTTGAAACAGCTTACTTTAATGATTACGACTACAAGGTGTTTGCAAAATACAATTCAAAAAATTTGTCAGTTGACTTGACAGTAACAAGGAACGAGTTGGATTTGAAAAAAGTAAAAAAGGAATTTGCATACATTTTTAAGAACGCAAAGCAACCATACGACCTAAATACCATAGAGAAAAAGGAATTTAAAATTTCCAAAACAGCAAACGAAATTTTAAAATGGGAGAATAATAATTATAATGAATCGGCACTTAAAAAATTAGGAGACATTAATTTCTCATTTTATTTTCTGCAAACACAAAAATCACAAAAGGAAAAGTATCCTTTTAAAGACATCAACCAAAAGGAACGGGAAAAAATCATTGACAGGTTTGGAGGAATAAAAATTTACAGAGACTCATTTCGGGTTAGACCTTATGGTGAAGTAGGGAATGATTGGCTGAAACTTGGAGAGAGAGCAGCTGTGAGTCCAGCTGGAGCAGGGCAGCGAATTGGAGATTGGAGAGTAAGACCTTATCAAGTCGCAGGACTTGTTACAATTTCAAGAATTGAGAATCCAAATTTGCTTGATAAATCAGACCGAGGCGGGCTTCAAGAGAATGAAACCTTTGGTACTCTTCAGAAACTGCTAAAAGCTCTAATATACGAGTTTGAGCTGGATAGGAGTAAAATTCTAAATCCATTTTACCTTGATGGAAAGAAGAAAGAAGATATAGCAAGAGAGGTAGAAATTAGGAAGGAAGCAGAAAAATTAGCTGATAAAATTGTTCTTGAAAGGCAAAAGGTTGAGCATAAAATTTATGGCTCTAAGCAAGACCTATTTAAAAGCAAGAAAGACAAGGAAGAAAGAGAGGCATATCAAAGGGTTATAACAAAAAGTTTAGAAAAGTTTGAAAAGGGAGACGGTGAAGATGCAGAGATTGCACAGATAAGAACCTTAGCAAGTTTAGGATTGATAGTTTCTTCTTTTTCACATGAACTGAAAGATGCAAGGAACAATTTTGCCGACATTGTTGAACTTGAAAAAACTTTCAACAAAATTATTCCTGATGAGAAAAGAAAAGGCGTTGATTTCAAAGATGGCATAAATTCTATTGAACGATTGAAATTGGCAAATGAAAAAATTGTTCATTGGGTAGATTATTCTTTGACTGCTATTAAAAAGGATAAGCGCAAAAGGGAGAAAATAAAATTTGATAAATACTTTTTGGGATTAAACAAGAACTGGAAAACAGCTTTAAAAAATGGGCACATAGAACTTGAGATTATTAATAACCTCAAGAAACAGTATATTTTTAGAGCTTTTGAGATGGACATGAATACTATCTTTAACAATCTTCTTTCAAATTCTATTGAGGCATTTCATAATTTGAAAGTTATTCGAGACAGAAAAATTGTGATTGGTTTATCAATTGTTAAAAACCATATTCAAATAATTTATTCTGATAATGGAACAGGCATATCAAGTGTTTTCAAAAGAGATAAAGACGAAATCTTTTTGCCTTTTGTAACATCCAAAAAAGAAGGAACTGGGTTAGGAATGTATTTGGTTAAAAATGTTGTGAATGATAATAATGGTTCAGTTGAAATTATGGTTGCCCCCATTGGCTTCAAACTTAAAATTGATTTTCCAATCAGAAAAAAATAGAAATAATGAAATACAAAGTCGGATATATTGATGAAGATTCTCTTGAAGTAGCTAAATATGAAAAAGACCTACGGGCTTATTTTGAAGTTATAGGTTATGACATAAAAAAGGGGCTCCCACTTGCTGACCTTATAAATCAGGTTTACCAATCAGACATTGATTTACTTATGATTGACTATTTAATGGTTGACAAAGGAATTCTTATTTATAACGGAGATGAAGTAGCAAGAGCATTTGAAGAAATTAAACCGAGATTTCCGATTGTAATTTTTACTCACGAGCAGAACCAAGCATTCCCCCATGTAGATAATCCATTCAACATTTGTGATAAAGCTGAAGTAAAAGACGACACCATAAGATTTGTCACAAAACTAAGTAAGCTTATTGAGCAATACAAAGGCTTTGTTTCTAAAAGAAAGGACCTTATTAATAAACTTCTTGACAAAGGTGAAAAGGAGGGATTAAGTCCACAAGAAAAACATGAATTGCTTGAGGCACAATTAGAGCTAAATAATCTAGATAAGCGTTCAACCGAAGTCCCTTTGCAATTGCTAACTGATAAGAAATTGGAAGACATTTCAAAGACAACAAAAGATGCAGAAGCATTTTTGGAATCACTCATTAAAAAGAACAAAAAATGATTCCATTAAGAGATATAACTCCTACAAGAAGGGCTAACCCAACTTTAAATCCTACAGGAGAAAACTGGGGAAAGCATAAACCTGATTTAAAGGAAGATTTTAATAGTCATTGTGGTTATTGCAATTCCTATGACGGACACCGACACACTTATTTTGAAGTTGACCATTTTGTTCCTAAGGACGAAATCAAAAAAAATGGATGGACAATTTCCCTCACAGAATACAGCAACTTAGTTTATTCTTGCAAGTTTTGTAACAATAAGAAATTAAACAAGTGGACAACTGTTAGTCCAATAATTTTTAATGATGGAATTATTGGTTTTATTGACCCGTGTGATGTTGCTTATGATGCACTTTTTTATAGAACAGCAGACGGAGCAATACGACCCGTTGCTAATTCTGATATAGCAAAATGGATGTATAAGGAAGCATTCAAGTTTGACGAAAGAGAAAGGCAAATAATTGTGTTGTGGAAGATGAACAAATTGCGACAATTTATTGATGCACTTATTGTGCAACTCAATAATTATGCAGTCGGTTCAGAGGATTACAATGCTATAAAATTACGACTGGGTGAATTCACTTTAAAGTATTACATATTTCACAAGGACTTGATTGAAATTTATGAGCAATAAGAAAAACATCGGCTCATTCTATACTCCAAAAATCATTGCGGATTTCTTGGTAGACTACCTATCAAATAAATTGGAAGGTGAGAACTTGACTGTATTAGAGCCAAGTTCAGGGGATGGAATTTTTGTTCAGTCAATTTACAATCACAAAGTACTTTTAGAAAGGATAAAAAAAGTAGTAGCAGTTGAGAGAGAAGAAAAGGAACTAAAAAAAGTAAAAGCAATTTCAAAAAGCAAATCGCTTAAAACAATTCACTCTGACTTTTTAGATTTTCAAAATGGCAACAGACTAAAATTTGATTTAGTAATTGGCAATCCACCATACATCAAGAAAAATTTATTAGCAGAAGGACAAATTTCGCTTAGCGAAGAAATTCATAAAATTTACCCTACTCTATCGGAAAACAAAATCAAAAATATTTGGACAGCGTTTTTAGTTCGCAGTATAAATTTTGTTAGCGACAATGGAATTTTGGCATTCGTTCTTCCTTCGGAATTACTTCAAGTAAAATTTGCAGCAGAACTGCGGACTTTAATTCTAAAGGAATTTGAACGAGTTGAAATTTTCACTTTCAACGAATTGCTTTTTAAAGATTGTAAAGGACAAGACACTTTGCTTTTAATAGGTGAACGAAAATCAAATGACAAAGGAATTTACTACTGCAACATTGAGAAGTTGAAAGACCTTGAAGAAAAAAAGTTTTCGCTGGCACAGAATGTAAATATCAGAGAATCTAAATGGACACATCACCATTTGACAACTGATGAAATCGAGCTTTTAGAAAAAGTTAAGAAGCAACTTCAAATCGCAAATCATTACTGCACTTCAAAGGCTGGTATTGTAACGGCAGCCAACAATTATTTTATTGTTGATGCTAAAACTGTTCGAGAGTATTCTCTTAAGAAGTATGTAAAAGAAATTATTCAGAAAGGTTCTTTTGTAAATGGCAGTGTAATTCTAACTCAAGTTGAGTTTGAGAATTTAGTAAAGCAATCAAAGCCGACATTTCTAATTGCTCTCAGCAAGACAACGAAGATTAAGAACAACGAAAGAATACATCAATACCTTGACAAAGGTTTGGAGTTGAAAATAAATGAGAGATATAAAACTTCAATTCGTGAGAATTGGTTTGAAGTTCCAAATGTTGGGACAGCACCCGAAGCGTTTTTCTTTAAACGCTGCAATGAATACCCAAAGCTAATTAAGAACAACGCAAATGTTTTGGCAACCGACAGTGCCTACACAATTGAAATGAAAGAGGACTATGACATTGAGAACTTAATTTACTCCTTCTACAATTCACTAACACTTTCATTTGCTGAACTTAACGGCAGATATTACGGTGGTGGTGTTTTAGAGTTGACACCAAATGAATTTAAAAATTTACCAGTGCCTTACATGAATGTGGGCGTGAGAGAATTCAATTCGTTTGTAAAAAACTTCAAAGGCAAAACTTCTATCAAAGAAATTTGCCAAAGGAATGATGCAGCAATTCTAAAATCAATTGACAACAAAATTGACAGCGATAGCATAAATAAAATATACGGCATTCGTGAAAAATTATATCTCCGTCGAATCAAAACGAATTAGTTAACTAGATTTAATGATGGCAATTAGGATAGTTTATAAAAAAATAAAATTGAGCGTTATTGCCAATCGAGACCATGTCCGATACCCACCAGACAACTTATTAGAAAAAAATTTGATACTTGAGTGATACCTACAAAAATATTATAATATAAGACTGAATACTACTGTTATAGTACAAGTATTATCCAGCACTTCTTTTCTATAAAAAGGGAATTTATAGTTAATTCATATGTTGTTATATTAACTGGCTCTTGAAACGGTATTTATCTAGGTGCAATGTCATATTATATTCCAAATTAGAGTTGTGGGTAAATCTCTTTTTTTTATTCCCAGTTTAAATGTGGTTGAAGGATTTAAACTTTTCTTCAAATATTCTAAATCGAATTTTTTGATAAAAAGAGTTTCAATAATTGCACCCAATAAAGCCCTTACCCTTGGTGGATATTGCAAAGCATACCGAATTAAATTTTTTATATCTTGGTTTTTAAACAGCTTTATTTTAGGTATTAATATTTTTAATGCTTTGCTTGCCGATGTATCGGGTATTGTTTTTATATCTTTTAAAGCATCTAAAATTCCTAATAGTTGATAATTGTTTTCTGTAGGCTCTACATACGATTTTACGGAGCTTACTTTTAACCAACCAATGTCTATTTTTTTTCTACTTCGGTTGGTTGCGACCTTTGTTTTAAAAGCCATTTGAGTTGTTAAATTTAAATGATTGTATAATTCATAACCGGTAACATAGCCTACGCGTTTGTTGTCTTTATACAAATAGTTCTGAAGTATACTTGAATAGTTTGGGGGCATTGCGCCAAAAATTGACATTTCGGGTTTATAATACAATCCTTTAGAAACCCTTTTAATCACTCCTTTCTTTTGAAGTCGCTCCAATGCTTTTGCAGCTGTAAAAAAATTAGTAGAGGCAATATCTAGTTGACTATAACCAAAAGGCTCGCCCTCTGGTATATTTTTTAACTTCTCTCGAATTTGTTCTGCAACTTTCATATTGCAAAGATAGCTTTTTTAATACAAAAGTCAAGTAAACGATGTAAAAAACTTGACATTTATAATTACTTCTCCTCATTTTTTCTAAAATTGCGAACGATTTAAGTACATGTCTATTTAAAAATTAATTAAGTACGATTCCAGCCGAGTCCATGTTCGATACCTAGTCGGACAACAAAACCCCTTGTAAATGTAAAATTTGCTAGGGGGTTTTCTTTTGTGGTGATGAGCTTGTTAGTTTTTCAGGTTGTGATATTGATAAGCCTTGTTGTTTAAACAAACCGGGTTTCATTTTTTTCTTTTTAATGTCTGAATTTGGTGACAACGAGATAGAGGCTGATTCTTTATCAGAAGCCTTAAGCAATGAAAACCCTTCACAATAAATATCAATTTACAGGTACTCAATCCCCCAAACGCTCCACAATTTCCTTCAACAATGCAGCTCCGGTGAGCATTAAAGTTTTTACAAAATAGAGCCCGGCAAACAAGGTCAGCGTTAAGCCTCCTAAAAATAAATATTCGTTCATCTTTTCTAATTTTTTTACAAATATGTTTTCAGTATACGACAATGCATGACGCATATTTTTAATTTCTTGTTTATTTGTAAAACATAGCAGAAGCGGCATCGTGGGGCAAATTTTTTGCCATCGAACAAGTGTGAAAAATCAACTTATAAATCAAATTTTAGAATTACACAACGATATCAAATCAGCATAAATCCGCAAAATCCGCGTCATCCGCGTTCTATTAAATCATAATCATCTTAAAAAATCAGCGTTCCAACATATCCGCATAAATCCGCATAATCAGCGTCATCCGCGTTCTATAAAATGCATTTTGAGTCTGCAATTCTTGCTCTTTAGGAGTTCCAAATAGCTTTATAGTGGCATAAACCTCAAACGATTTTATTTTTCCTATTTTTAAAACCTAATTTTTTCAATATGAAACTGAAGACCTTACTTTTTCCGGCAGTACTTTTTTTTGCCTGCTACAACAGCTTTGCACAAACTAAACCAAGCGCAGCTCCTGCAACAACCGAACGCATGAGCGCAGATGCCTTTAGCGGCTTACAATTCAGAAACATCGGACCCGCCATTACTTCAGGCCGTGTAGTTGACATTGCAGTTAACCCAAAAAATAAAAGCGAATATTATGTAGCTGCTGCCTCCGGTGGTGTTTGGAAAACAGTGAATTCAGGAACTTCCTATTTGCCTGTTTTTGACGGAGAAGCTTCTTTTTCTATCGCTTGCATTAGCATTGATCCTACAAATACCAATGTAGTTTGGGTAGGTACCGGCGAAAACAATAATCAACGCGTAGCCGGCTATGGCGATGGTATTTACAAATCGGAAGATGCCGGTAAAAGCTGGAAAAATATGGGCTTAAAAACTTCCGAGCACATCGGAAAAATTTGCATCGATCCACGCAATTCAAACATAGTATTTGCTGCTGCCTACGGTCCACTTTGGAGTGCAGGAGGTGAACGTGGAATTTACAAAACAACCGACGGTGGTAAAACCTGGAAAAACACCTTGACCATAAGCGAAAATACAGGTTGCAACGAAGTGGTAATGGACCCTCAAAATTCAAACATACTTTATGCAACAGCACATCAACGTCGTCGCCACGAATGGACTTACATCAGTGGAGGACCCGAATCGGCAGTGTACAAAAGTGTGGATGCAGGCGAAACCTGGAATAAACTCGCAGGCGGAATTCCGGAAGAAGAAAAGGGACGCATTGGCATTGCTGTATCACCTGTTAATTCAGACTATGTATACATCATTATTGAAGGAAATGAAAAATCAAAAGGACTTTACCGAAGTATCGATAAAGGCGCCAATTGGGAAAAGCGTGGAACTTTGAGTACCGCCGGTAATTATTACCAAGAACTTTTTTGCGATCCTAAAAATGCCGACAAGGTATATGCAATGGATTACAACATCATGGTTTCAATTGATGGAGGCAAAAATTTTCAACCCATTGGTGAAAAAAACAAGCACGTCGATAACCATGCGCTTTGGGTTGACGACAGCAATGTAAACCATATTTTATCAGGTTGCGATGGTGGAATTTACGAAAGCTACGACGGTGCGAAAACATGGGATTTTAAAGACAATTTACCCATCACACAGTTTTACCGAGTATGCACCGATAACGATTATCCTTTTTACAATGTTTATGGTGGAACCCAAGATAATTTTAGTTTAGGCGGTCCTTCACGTACCAAAAATGCAAGCGGAATTGTAAATGCCGATTGGTTTGTAACGAATGGTGGCGACGGATTTTTCTCGAAAGTTGACCCAACCGATCCGAATGTAGTGTATGCTGAATCGCAATACGGTGGCCTGATTCGCTTTGATAAAAAGAGTGGTGAAGCTATCGATATTAAACCCGTAGAAAAGGAAGGTGAAGCAGCATACCGTTGGAATTGGGATGCCCCGCTGCATATCAGCAATTTTAGTAATACTCGTTTGTATTTTGCAGCAAACCGATTGTTCAAAAGCGACGATCGTGGAAATACCTGGACAACGATTAGTCCTGATTTATCGCGCCAACTCGATAGAAATAAATTACCCGTAATGGGAAAAGTGTGGAGTGTGGATGCAATTGCAAAAAATGCTTCCACTTCCATTTATGGAAATATTATTTCATTTAGCGAATCAGCAAAAAATGAAAAACTCTTGTATGTTGGAACCGACGATGGCCTCATTCAAACAACAGCTGACGGAGGTACTACCTGGACCAAAACTGCAACGTTTGCAGGTGTTCCAGAACGCAGTCCGGTAAGTGCTTTAGTGGCTTCACAACACAACGAAAAGCTGGTGTATGCTGCTTTCAACAACCATCGCAACGGCGATTTTAAACCTTATTTGATGAAATCAATGGATGCCGGAAAAACCTGGACAAGCATTGCATCAAACTTACCTGTACGTGGCTCTGTGTATAGCATTGCCGAAGATCATGTAAATGGTAATTTATTGTTTGCAGGTACCGAATTTGGCATATTTTTCAGCAACGATGGCGGACAAAAATGGATACAACTAAAAGGTGGTTTACCAACTATTGCCATACGCGATATTGCGATTCAAAAACGCGAGGATGATTTGGTGTTAGCCAGCTTCGGAAGAGGATTCTACATACTCGATAATTATTCATTATTGAGAACTGTAAAGAAAGAAGACCTCGAAAAACCAATCACCTTGTTCCCGGTAAAAAATGCATTGATGTATGTGGAAGCACAACCTTTAGGTCACAGAGGAAAAGGGTTTAGAAGTGAAAGTTTCTTTAGTTCTCCCAATCCTGCATTGGGTGCGGTGTTTACTTATTATCTTGCCGATAACTTGAAAAATTTGAAACAGAAAAGAAAAGAACTTGAAAAGGAAAAAATTAAAAAGGGAGAAAATGTATACTACCCTTCCATGGATAGTTTACGTATGGAGGATAGGGAAGATGAGCCAAGTTTAATTTTTACCATCACCGACGAAAAAAACAATGTAATTAGAAGACTGAAAGAACCTGCTAAAAAGGGAATGCACCGCCTTGTATGGGACATGCGTCATACTCCACTAGAACCTATTAGTTTTCGTGTACGCGATGAAGATAATTTATACGATGAGCCTAATTTTGGTCCAATGGTGATGCCCGGAACTTATTATGTTTCGGTTGCTAAAGTTGAAAATGGAAGTGTAAGTCCGTTAATTCAACCCACAGCATTTACTTGTGTAGCGCTCAATGCAGGAACCTTTCCTGCTACCGATCGTGCAGCATTGGAAGCATTTTATGCGAAGGTTAGTGAGTTAAGCAGAGTGGCAAGTGCAGCCGATAATTTACGCGATGAATTGGTAAACAAAGTAAAGTACCTGAAAGCCGCAATTCTTGATTCACCAAAGTCTCCAATAGATTTGCTCAACGAAGTAAAGCGTGTTGAAAATGTGTTAAAAGATATTAATGTGAAATTGAATGGCGACGCTAGTCTTACTAAACGTGAGTTTGAGGCTCTTCCAGGAATTAATTCTCGAATCGGGAACATGCAATATAGTTTGTGGCGAAGTACCCAAGCTCCAACCGAAACTAATAAGGAATCGTTTGCTTTAGCTGCAAAATTATTTGCGCCAATACCGGATGAACTTAAAGCGATAGAGGCTTCCATTCTAAAAATTGAGAAGCAATTGGAGCAGGATGGCGCACCACACACGCCCGGACGAGATTTTAACTGGAAAAAATAAATAAACAATTCGCAGAAGATAACTTTTTGTATTTGAATTCGTTTAGAGCTAATTGTGTGCAATTAAATGCTGAAATTGCAACACCTTTATTTCTGAACTATGAAACTACTTAGGATTTTGCTTTTGAGTTTAGTCTCAACTGCATCATTTGCACAACAGTTTTGCGCAAAAGATACTGCCTATCCTTTTACCACAGACAGTGTTCACATAAAGATTTGGAACAAAACCGAGTACGTTCCCTTTTTTATTAAAGGTGTGAATATGGGTGTTGCCGTGCCGGGCAAGTTTCCGGGCGAGTTGGCAGTAAACAATGCTCAATACGGAAGATGGTTTGGTTTGATTAAAGAAGCCGGCTTCAATTGCATCCGACTGTATACTTTACATTATCCTAATTTTTATCAGGTTTTGGATTCATTTAATTTAGCCAATCCAACCAATCCTCTTTATTTTTTTCAAGGTATTTGGCTGGAAGAAGAGTTGCCCGGTTACAATCAGGATTTGTTTTATTTGAGTAGTTTTTTTCAAAACGAAATAGAAGAAAATATCGATTGTGTGCACGGCAATCGCATCATTGCACAACGCTTTGGAAAGGCTTATGGAACCTATACTGCGAATGTGAGCAAATGGAACATAGGATACATTATTGGGCGAGAAACTTTTCCTGAAGAAGTGTTGATGACCAATCAAACACATCCAAATGATACAGTGTATAACGGAGTGCATTTTTCACTAGTTGGAAAACCTGCCGATGTATTTGTTGCCGGAAAATTAGATCATGTGGCCGATTATGAGCAAACGCATTATCAAACGCAACGCCCGGTAAGTTATAGCAGCTGGCCAACGCTTGATCCTTTGCACCATGCATCTGAACTTTATCGATATGAGGATACAGCTTCAATTGATTTTAGCAACATCGATTTCCATTTAGCACCTGCGGGTGTTTTCGCAAGTTATCATGCTTATCCCTATTATCCCGATTTTGTTGCCGACGATTCAACCTATCAAACCTATACCGATATGTTGGGTAATAACAGCTATGTTGGATACCTCACCGATTTAAAGAGTCATTATCCACACATGCCGCTAATTATTGCCGAAACAGGTGTGCCTTCAAGTTGGGGTATTGCGCATTATGCTACTAACGGAATGCATCATGGTGGGGCGAATCAACAGTTGCAAGGCGAAACCATGCTTCGTTTGTTTCACAATGTGAAAGATACAAAATGTGGCGGAGCTATTGATTTTGCTTGGATTGATGAATGGTTTAAGAGTACTTGGATTACCTATCCGCTCGATTACGATATTGACAGACGAATACTGTGGCACAATGTAATGAGTCCTGAACAGAATTACGGACTAATTGGATTTACCAAGCCTACTGTGATGGAGAATTGGGCAAGCTTTGGTCCGAATCAACCAATTTCAAAAATTACAGCTTCAGCTGATTACGATTATTTTAGAATAAACTTAGCACTCGGTGAGCAAATCAATAATCCCGATGATATTTGGATTGGTTTGGATACCTATCGTGCCGATTTGGGTGAATCGATTTTACCCAATGGAGATACTATTTCCAACCGTGCTGAGTTTGCTTTGCACATTACCAATTATACTGCACAGCTTTACGTTACACAGGCATACGATATTTTTGGAATTTGGGGAAATACCTCCGGTCCCAATCAGTTGTACCACTCAATTCCCACCGATGGTGCACCTTGGAATATTTCACGTTGGAAAACAAATAATGCATTTAGCTTATTGGTGTATGTTGGGAATTTGAAAGTAAAGAATTCATTTCTTCCTCCGGCTTCAGATGATGCTATTACCATTTACGATGATTCGGTGCACATTCGACTTCCCTGGACTTTGCTGCATTTTACCGATCCGAGCCAAATGACGGTGTTCAACGATTATAGAGCAACACCTGCGCCTGAAGACACTACTTCTAATGGAATTCAAATTACAGCTATTTATCACCAGCAAAAAGCGATTCCTCCTAGTCGCTATAGTTGGCCAAGTTGGAATACGGTGCAGGACCTGGTAGAGTATAAAAAATCATCTTACCATATTGTAAAGAATGGCTTGGCTGCCTTTAATACTGCGGCTATGGCAATTAGCGATACCTATTTAAGTGTGGATAGCTTTCCTTATCAAGTGAATGCAGCAAACGGATTGCTCAAAAATGATTACGATTTGGATGGAAACACAATGCAGGCCTTGCTTATTGGAAATGCCCACCATGGTTCGGTAACCTTGAATTTTGATGGCTCCTACACCTATGTTGCCGATCCGGGCTATGTGGGTACCGATTATTTTGAATACAGCTTATTTGATGGGGTAAGTTTATCTCAAACAGCTTATGTATGCCTTGAAGTAGACAATACTATTGGTGTGAAAGAAGTTGAACCAGAAAATGCCTTTCAAGTTAGCGTGTTTCCTAATCCCGCCAAGGATATGCTAACTGTTAAAGCCGATAACTTAATTACTGCTGTTTCGGTTTTTAATGCCGAAGGAAAGCTGGTTTTAAGTAAGGAAGCAAGTACCGAAGTAGTTCAACTAGATGTAAGCTCGCTTAGTGATGGAATTTATTTTGTAAAAACCAATGCCAACAACAAAGTGCGCCTACATCGTATAAGTGTGAACAATTAGAAGTATTAAAAAGGGATTAATCCTGATTAACTTACTAAAGAAATATCAAACTGTACCAGGTTAATAAACTGCTGCACGCGTTCTTCTACCTCTGCTTGAGTTAGATTAGCAATGCGTTCGGTTCCAAATTTCTCAACGCAAAACGAAGCCATTGCAGAGCCATAAATAATTGCTCGTTTCATGTTTTCGAAAGAAATATCTTTTGTTTCGGATAAGTAACCAATAAATCCACCGGCAAAGGTATCTCCGGCTCCGGTTGGGTCAAATACATCTTCAAGAGGTAGGGCAGGAGCAAAGAATACTTGTTCGTTGTTGAATAATAAAGCTCCGTGTTCGCCTTTTTTAATAATCAAATACTTAGGCCCCATTTTCAATATTTTTTGAGCAGCTTTTACCAAGGAATATTCACCCGATAATTGACGCGCTTCTGCATCATTAATGGTAAGAACATCGGTTAATGAAATGGCTTCCATTAAATCGTCCCAGCAGTTGTCCATCCAAAAATTCATGGTATCCATTACTACTAATTTGGGCTGGGCTTTTAATTGAGAGATTACCTTTTTTTGCACCGAAGGCACCAAATTTCCTAACATTAAAAATTCGCAATCCTGAAAAGATTCAGGAACCACCGGATCAAAGTTTTCGAGCACATTTAACTGTGTATCAACTGTATCGCGCGAATTCATATCGTTGTGGTATTTACCGGCCCAAAAAAACGTTTTTTCGTTTTGTTTGATTTGTAAGCCTTCTGTATCAACTCGATGGTCTTTTAATAGTTGAATAGCTGAAGCAGGAAAATCGCCACCAACAACCGATACCAGATTAATTTTTTTGGTAAAATAGGATGCTGATAAACTGATGTAGGTTGCTGCACCGCCCACAATTTTATCGGTTTTTCCAAAAGGAGTTTCAATAGCATCAAACGCAACAGTACCCACAACAAGTAAACTCATAAGTTATTTTATTTAAGATTATTTTTTGCAAAGATATTGTATATTTATTTTTTTTTCTACTTTTGCGCACCTAAAATTTAATTCTTTTTCAATTTTAGTAAAGATTCTTCCTTAGCTCAGCTGGTTAGAGCATTTGACTGTTAATCAAAGGGTCCTTGGTTCGAGCCCAAGAGGGAGAGCAAAAAGCCAATCGCAAGATTGGCTTTTTTGTTATCTAACTAACCGTAAATGTGGGGTTGCAAATTTAGCTGTTACTAATTCTAGCGTATAATGTTTGTATGGTTGCAATCAGCTAGGGAACTATTTCCACTCAAACGTTTCTATCAAATTGGTTACATCTGCTTTAATGAATTTTAAAACAGGTGCCGTAGAATCGCTATTGGGAGCAGCATTGAAATAGAGTGCTCCTCTTACAAAATGAGAAACACTGTCGGTGATGTAAAATTGCAAGCTACTTGCGGCATTTCCTTCAATTGAATATACCAATCCATACACCTTTTTCACCGGATTAATAAAAGGAGTTTCTTCAATGCCATCGGCTTTTACCGTATGCTTATAAGCCAGCGAACGTGAATCTTCAAGGTGTTTGGTTAAATCGGCATGAAGGTCAAAATAACTTAAATGTATCTTTGCTCGGTAGGAAGGAAAATCAAGGTTCATCCAGCATTTTTCTTGTTGAACTCCGGTATAAGGCATTGCTTTGCTGTAAACAGGAATCGCAAAACTAAAAGGGCAATCGCTGCTTAATGCTGTGTATTCTTTCTTAGGAAAGTCAATACGAAAGTAGCCTTTGGGTTTGGGTGTGTATTCGCTTTCGCAGGATGTAAAATAAAAGGAGCCTAGTAATAGGAAGGGAAATAGAAGGGTTAATTTATTGTTAAACAAACGTGGTTCATTGCTTTCCTCGTTATCTTTTTCGCGTTTAGGCAAGGTAATTTTTACGCGTTTTATGCGCCTTTTATCGACCGATTCAATTTCAAACACATATTCGCGGTGCACAATTTTTTCAAATTTATTGGGGATTTTTCCTGCCAATTCCAAAATAAAACCGGCAAGGGTGTCTGAATCGCCTTTTACTTCTTCAAATTCTTCAGCTTCTATACTTAATACGCGGTATAAATCATTCAACAATATTTTCCCTTCAAATACATAATTAAATTCATCCAGTTTTGAATAGGTTAATTCATCCTCGTCAAATTCATCTTTAATATCTCCAACTACCTCCTCAATAATATCTTCCAAGGTTACAATACCACAGGTACCGCCATATTCATCAACCACCACTGCCAAATGATTTTTTTTGGTTTGAAATTCTTTCATCAAATCATCAATCTTTTTGTTTTCAGGAACAAATAAAGCAGGACGAACTAAAGTTTTCCAATTGAATGCTGCGTTTTCATCTAAATGTGCCAACAAATCCTTTATGTATAATATTCCCTGCACATTATCCAACGAATCTTTATACACAGGAACTCTCGAAAATCCAGACTCTACAATGCTTGCGATTAGTTGCTCAAAATCCAGTTCTACATCAAAAGCTACCACATCCATGCGTGCTTTCATAATTTGACGCACCTCTGTATTCCCAAATTCAACAATGCCTTTCAAAATTTTTTGCTCTTGCTCTGGAGTGTGCTCATTGCTAGTAAGTTCTAGCGCATGCGATAAATCATCGACTGAAATATTATGCCCTCTTTGTTTAATTCGGCTTTCGATTATTGAGGTAAGATAAATTAAGATGGAACTTAGTGGCCACAGCACTTTTTGAAGCACTATCAAGAAATACACTAAGCGTATTGCTGAATTTAGGGCATTTTGAGTAGAGTAAATTTTAGGAATTACTTCTCCAATGAGTAAAATTAAAAAGGTCACTACAACCACTTGCACTAAAAATCCAAGCGTAGGATTCGCTGCAAAATCGAATAATACATGAAAAAGTGTTTCTGAAATTACAATTACTCCAACGTTAACTAAATTGTGCGCAACCACAATAGTTGCCAATAGTTTTTTGGGTTTTTCGAGCAATTGAAGCGCTCGCTGACTGGCAGGGGTATAAGTGTTTTTTAGTTGGCTGATTTGACTAGGGACTAACGAAAAAAATCCTACTTCGGCTGCAGCAATTAAAGCTGAAAGGAAAAGCAATACCAACACAGCTAGGAACCCGGCTACTACCGAAGGACTAAGCAATGCGTCACTATTTATAAATAATAAGTTAGAAAAAAATGTACTGACGGGAATGTCCAATCTAAAAGTTTATTTTGGGTATAGACTACAAAGATAAAAAATTAAAAAGGTAAATCGTCGGTTTGGCTGCCAGCGGCATTTGCTGTGTTTTCTGTGTGAACAGCTCCTTGCTGCACAGCATTAGCCGCTCCTTCTTCACGGCGCGAATTAGCTGTACTTACAATAGAAACAGTATCACCCACAATTTCGGTGGTATACCGTTTGTTTTTGTCTTTATCTTCCCAAGAGCGGGTTCTAATCTTTCCTTCCAACAAAATAGTATTTCCTTTTTTTAAATATTTTTCGGCAAATTCAGCTTGACCGCGCCACAGTACAATGTTGTGCCATTCGGTTTGATCAACTTTGTTCCCGCTTTTGTCTTTGTAACTTTCAGATGTAGCAAGTGGAAAATTTGCAACTGTGGCTCCCCCTTCAAGGTGACGCACCTCAGGATCTTTGCCTAGGTTGCCTAATAGTATTACTTTATTTATTCCGGCCATTGTAGTAAGGGTTTAGTTTATGGTCTAACAAATTTAAAAAAAATCAACTAGCATTTGAAAAAAAAGCAGTTGCAAATTATTTCTTATAAATAAATGAAAAACAATAAATTAACGTGCTAAAAACTGTTCTTTCCCTTTATCTAAAAAAGAAATAAATTTTTCTATATCCGGATCATAACCTTGTGGCTCTGTTAGCAATTGTTCGTTATGATCGAGCAAAGTATAATAAGGTTGAGAATTGGTTTTAAAACGGCTGGTTTGAAAATCGCTGTACTTATTCCCGGATGTTTTTACCTTTTTACCTGTAGTGGGTGAAACATATTTTTCAGCTTCAGGAAGTTCGGTTTTGTCGTCTACGTATAAGGAAACCAACACATAATCATCGTTTAGTCGCTGCAATACGCGTGGGTCAATCCACACCTGATCTTCCATTTTACGACAATTTACACAGCTCCATCCGGTAAAGTCGACCATTAGCGGCTTACCTACTTTTTTAGCGTATGCCAAGGCCAGTGTATAATCGTGAAAGCAATTTAAATTGTGCGGACAATGTTCGGGAGAGGTTCCTTCAATTATTTTTTTCTCGGCTCCACCACTATTACTTCCCATTGCCCATCCTTCGTTGTAAAAGGTAGGAGGAGGAAATCCACTGATTAATTTTAAAGGTGCACCCCACATCCCAGGCACCAAATACACCACAAACGAAAAGGTAATAATCGCAAAAAGCAAGCGAGGAATGGATACATATTTTAATTCACTGTCGTGCGAAAATTTTAGTTTCCCTAAAAGGTAAAATCCTAAAAGCGCAAAAATTATAATCCACAAGGCAATAAAAACTTCTCGTTTCAAAATTCCCCAATGGTAAGCCAAATCAACGTTTGATAAGAATTTAAGGGCCAAAGCCAATTCCAGTAAACCCAAAACAACTTTCACCGAATTGAGCCATCCACCTGATTTGGGCAAGGAATTGAGCCATCCCGGAAAGGTAGCAAACAAGCCAAAGGGCAATGCCAAAGCTGATGAAAATCCAATCATACCAATTACAGGATTTATCACATTTCCTCCAACAGCGGCCTGTACCAATAAACTACCAATGATGGGTCCGGTGCACGAAAAACTAACAAGCGAAAGGGTAAAGGCCATAAAAAATATCCCAATCATTCCACCTTTTTCACTGGCGGCATCTGCCTTATTAATCCATGAATTTGGGAGGGTAATTTCAAATGCTCCTAAAAATGACACAGCAAAAATTACGAATATGATAAAGAAGGCCATATTCACCCACACGTTACTGGCCATGGCATTCAGCGCATCGGGTCCCAGCGATAAAGTAATGAGCATTCCTAAACTAACGTAGATGGCGATAATCGAAAATGAATAAAGCAAGGCATTGCTGATACCTTGTTTGCGCGTTTTGCTTTGTTTCGTAAAAAAACTTACGGTAAGCGGAATCATCGGAAATACGCAAGGAGTAAGCAGTGCGAGCAATCCTCCTAAAAACCCGGCAATAAAAATCCCCAATGCCGATTTCTTTTCTTCAACTTGGGTTTTTACCGGTTCAGTGTTTTTTTTTTCAGCAGGTTTAACTTCTGCCGGACTTGTACTGCTGTCTTTTGCCGGTGATGCTGTTTCCGGTTCTGTTGCTTGTGGGGTAACAACAGCAGGACTTGCTGCTTTCGTTTCTTCGGTCACACTTGCTCCATCAAGTTTCACTTCAAACTCAACGGTTTCAGGAGGAAGGCATTTAGTGTTATCGCAGCACATGTATTCCAAACTTCCTTTAATTGTAAATGCTTTGTTACTCAGTAATTTTACTTTTTGCTTGAAACTTGCTTCATGTTCAAAGAATTTTAACAGCATTCCAAAATTTACATCTTGCTCTTCAATTGCTTTTCCTTCGGTTACTTTACCAATAAGTGAATAATTGCTGCTTTTTTCAAAACTAAATGAAGTAGGTATTGGCCCATCATCAGCAACGTTTTGTGAATACATGTGCCATCCTTTATCTATGGTAGCTTTTATTGTTATTTCAGCTTCGTTGTCGCTAATTTTTTTGGACGAATAATTCCATTTTACTGGAGAATATATTTGTGCTTGGGCAAGGTTTATTCCTAACAAAACTGCTAAGAAAACTAATGTTTTCGTAATTTTTAGTTGCATCTTCGGGTAATATTGTGGGGTAAAATTAACAGTTAAAACCGAATAAAAAAGTGCATCAAAGTAGCATAAATACAGATTGATGTTAAAAAATCAAAAGCGGGATTAAAATTATAAAAACCACTCAAAAAGTTCTTGAATGCTCAAAGCCTTTTTTTCACTGCTGTTTAGGTCACGTTTTATTTGCCCTTCGGCCAACTGAATAATACGATCTCCGTAATGGTGTGCAAATTTAATTTCATGGGTTATCAGCACAGCGGTGAGTTTGTATTCGCGAACAAGTTGTTGGGTAAGCTCCATCACCTTAAGTGCTGATTTTGGATCAAGTGCTGCTGTGGGCTCATCAAGCAAAAGCACCTTGCTGGTATCCATAACACTCATAAGTAATGTAAGAGCTTGTCGCTGTCCGCCCGATAAAAGCCCCATCGCGACATCCAATTTATTTTCGAGTCCCATTTGCAGCACGGATATTTTATCAGCAACTTTTTTTCGAAAGGCATCATCTATGCCAATACGCAATTGCTTTTTAGAAGTACGCAAGGAGGCAATACGAAAATTATCGAGTATACTTAAATCAGGAGCAGTGCCGGTTATGGGATTTTGATAAATTCGAGAAATAAATTTACTTCGTTCATAATCTTTTAGTGATGTAACATCATTCCCGTCAATCAAAATACGACCGGTATCAGCAAACATACTTCCAGCAAGCAGGTTTAGCAAAGTTGATTTACCACTGCCATTTGCTCCAACTACAACAATAAATTGGCCTTCAGTAATTTCTAAATTAAGCTCATTTAATGCTACAATAGAAGAAGTACTTTGTGCATTAAAAACTTTAGTTACATGAACCAATTGTATCATAATAAGTATGAATAAACCGGTTTACAGCTTTACCAATTTAGCGGTTTGACTATCGGCTGATTTCAAATAGTAAATACCTTGTGGCAAAAAGGATACATCAATTTGTTTCACTCCGTTTTGTTGCAATAAAAGTTGGCCTTGCACGGAATAAAGCCGAACATCTGTTTCTTTAGTAAAATACAAGGGACTATCGGTGAGCGGATTCGGATAAATCACAAAATTTTCTACAAATACAGGAGGTGTAAATTCAAGGTCGGCTGAATTCGATGCTTTAGGACTTGGTTGATTAAATTGTACGAAGTTATCAGAACCATTCGGCAAGCGTCCATAAGAAACATCGGCAGGAATATTGGCAAATGAAAGGGAATCAACAATGCTGTTTCCATCGGGAGCAACCAATATTAGTACTTCACCACTTGATCGAAGTTTGAAGGGTGTATGTAAAATACCTTGATTTTCCTGATGATCAGCCCAAATCAATAGAAATCCTTTAGGTTCTATAATTGTTTCACGGCTTCCGGAAGGAAAAGTGTACTTGGTTAAATTTGAAAGTTGATCGGTTAAATAATACCCTTCCAAATCTACCGGATAATTAGTAGGATTGTAGAGCTCAATCCAGTCATCGTTTTCGTTGTAAGGATCTTTTAGTACATTTTTATTGGTGGAATTTATTTCATTAATGACAATAGACTTTCGGTACTTGAAATTTGTGTCCGGCGCAAAAACAGCAGTAAAACTCGAATTGCCGCTTAAGTTAACAATCATGGGATTGTTGGTACCACTTTGTGTACCGGTCCAGTTTACAAATTTATAACCCGGCTTTGGAATCGCTGTAAGACTAATTGGATTTCCTTCAAAATAGATTCCTTTCCAAGGATAAACGGTACTGCTAATTCCATCGAGTTTCGCATTTACGCGTATACTATTTATTTGTATTTCGCCTTGATTTTTATTGTTTACATTTAATGTTACACGAGCAGTATCGGTTAAATGAGGGAACTTTTCCATAAGCCGAATGCGGTCGTTTACCGGACGATAATGGGCAAATTGCAAAAAGTCAGTCATGTTTGAATTCCACTTCGTAAGACTTGGAATTTCTAAATAGCGGTCGGGCAAAGTTGCAGCTATACTTGGATAGCCCCATCGCCTAACGTGTTCTAAAATATCGTTCGACAGTTTATTTTCTTCATCTGCGATTTTAGCACTTACCACACTTGCTGAAAAGGTACTGTTTAATACATCCGCATAGCGATTGATAAATTCATGTTGAAAAGTGCTATTGGTAAGCAATCCACGTATTAAACGAGTATAAGCTTCATAGTCTGGCTCAGCCGATGTGGCTCTTTTTAAACCTCCGAAAGTACTGGCTACTTTTCCGCAGGAGGCACCAAAACCTCCATCCATATCATAAATCACCCAGCGCCAGCGACCATCATGTCCATACGCAGCATTGGGCTCGTAATGAGCTGTTTTTTTTCGCCAATAACGCGTATTGTTATTCGGAAAATCGATATTCCCAATATAACTTTCAGCGATAATAAAATCCATGTAATTTTCTAAGTCCATTTGAGTAGCTGCGTATTCGTAATTGGCAGTATCATTCATATCAGCAGAGGATACAAAATCAACCAACTGTAAATACGAATCCTCATCACCTTCGTTTCCTTCGGTTAAGGTTCCTTTTAACTCAACCATCACAAAATTTTCACTTTTGATGTTGTAGTTATATTGAAAATAGGCATCATCAAATCGTTCTTTGATACATTGAATTCCCCAATATTCACCATCTATAAAAACAGTTACCAACTTATAATTTGGAACCTCCAGTTTTAAGCCTTCACAAATTCGATCACCTAAATTATCGCGTGGAAAACAATCAGGTCGGTGACCACCATTTCGCAATACCAGTTTATCAAAAACAGCAATTTCTTTCTCATCAAAAAACTTGTATTTAAATAATTCTCGTCCTTCTATACTGCGGCTCGATAAGCGAATCGATTTTTGCGGAGCATGCCTACCACCGTTTCCGTTCATCTCACCTTTCACATAGCGATCAAAAGCAAGGGAGCCATCTTTTTCAAAATACTCTAGATATATATTTCGTGCCCATTCATCAGAATTGTAAGAATAATTTCCTTCAAAAAACGGGTCGTTAGGACGAACATTTCCGTACACATAAATTCCGGTATCATTATCAAACAAATTGCCCTCATCGGTACTTATTGAAATTACAGGAAAATTAAATCGGGCTTCAAGCAAGGGATCAATAATGTAAGAACGTGTTTTGGTGCGACTGGCAATCATGTTCGATTTAAAAGCTTTCGCCTTTACCACATTTATTTTAAACACATTTCCATACGGAGGCAACCATCCTCTTGTATCTGATTTGGATGTATCAAAATTGGGCTTCGTTAAATCCAATCCGGGATTGGTTGGAATCATTGAAAAATAATTTGGATCAGTTGACCGGTTCGTTAATTTGATAGGACCGTTTACAAGAGGCGAATTACTTGTTGGCTCTGATCCGTCAAGAGTATAACGTACACTCACACCGGGATCGGCATGATCGATAAATAAAGTAATAGTGTCGGAATAATATCCAGCAGGCAATGAAAAATCGGGGCTCAACAAATTACCTTCATAATAGGTGATGCCATTATTGGAGCTTCTTGGGCTTGGCACTTGGAAGTAAGCTGCAGCAGCGGAACCATCGAGTTTTCGGCCATAGGAAACATTGTCGTTTAAAGGAGGAAACTTAAGTTTGTTAATTACATGTTTTGAAGGATCACTTAAATAAACTGTTTCACCTCCCGAGTTCAAAGTAAAATTGCTGTGTAAATAAAAACCCATTTTACGGTCTTTGCCGGAAGCGAATACGAGTATAAATTCACCGGCAGCAAGCGTTCTATTTGGAAGAATCCATTTTAATAATTGTGTTGAATCATCACTAAGTGCTAAACCCAGTAAAGAAACCACATCAGTGCCGGCATTGTAAATTTCAATCCAATCGACATTGTCATTATCCTCATCAACAATGCCCAATTTATTGGATGCTTGCACTTCATTAATTACAAGCGATTGAGCACTGCTAAAATGACTTAGAAACAATAAAATGGCAATAAGTTGGTACTTCATTTTTTTTCTACCCATACTACAAAAATACTTCAATAAAACTGTTTTTTAGAAATTGAAAAGTTAAATTTTAAACAGGGTTGCTCACAACAATTTACCCTTATTTCTAAATGCAGGAGCTGCAACAAAAAGCAACACAATAAGCGAAGTAATTAGTTTTAGTAGGTTTGGATTTACACCCAACGATAAAGTAAAGGCCAATATTAACCTAAATACAATGGATCCGGCCACAACTGCTAGAATACTTGAGAATATTGATTTTTTTCCAAATAGCTGCACAATTGTTTCACCAATCATTACAGCACCTAATCCTAAAATTACGATTCCTATACCCATGTTTATATCAGCAAAACCTTGCAATTGCGCAACTAAGAAACCACTCAGGGCAACTAATGAATTTGAAATTCCCAAGCCAATAATTTTCATGCGAGAGGCATTTATACCTTGGGCTTGTACCATGATTTCATTATTTCCACTCGCCCTCATGGCTATTCCAAAATCTGTTTTCAACAACCATAATAAACCTATGCAAACAAGTGTAACAACTAGTAGCAGTATGAGCAATTGATAAATTTCGACTGAAACAAGCGTTTGTATTGGGGTAAAGATGCTGCTAACTGAAACCAAGGGTATATTCGATTTACCCATTATCAACAGATTTATAGAATACAAAGCTGTCATCACCAGGATACCTGAAAGCAATGCATTTACTTTTAGTCGAGTATGAATAATTCCTGTTAATATACCGGCCAATGCTCCACTCAAGAGTGTGATAACTAAAGCCAGAGCAAAAGGATACTGATGGCTCAATAATGTTCCGGTAATTGCAGCTCCGAGGGTATAGGACCCATCGGTGGTAATATCGGGTAAAGAAAAAATACGCATGCTGATATACAAGCCCAAGCCAAGACTCGTTAAACATAAACCTAAAAGTAATGCGGTGAGGTAAAAATTCATGCCTTTAAATTAATAAACAGAAAAGCTTTGATCTACTTTAATACCCAGTGTTTCAGCAACTTTTTTATGGATTATTTTTTTGCGGATTTTTACGAGTTCACTAGTCGGTAATTTCCCGGAAGGATTTGATAAATAGTTAACCGCTTGCTTTCCTGCCTGATAGCCCCACAAGTACATATCGGCTCCATAGGCGGCTAAAGCACCTCGGGCTACTAGTCCTGATTCACTTGTAAACACAGGTATTTTTGCATCTGCGCAGCTTTTGGCGATGGTTTCGAAGGATGCAAAAACGGAATTATCGGGCAATGCGAAAAAGGCATCAATATTTTTTGCTAAGAGCGACTGCACCACTAGTTGTGTTTCGGACGAATTGGATACCGATTGAGCGAATACTTCTATTCCGGATGCTTTACATTGTTGTTGCAAGTGCGAAAAAGCACTTAGCGATTGAGGTTCGGCCTGATTGTAAATCAAACCTAATTTTTTTACACTTGGACAAACTTCTTTTATTAACGCAACAGAGGTATCGATATAATGAAGCGTCTCAAATACACCAAACAAATTGCTAGGAGCTTTTCCTGAAGCATCGAGCAATCCGGCTAATTCAGGACTAGGAGCAACCATCATGCATATAGGAATTTCCTTTGTTTTTTGAACTGCTGTTATGGTGCTGATGGTGGTATTTGTTGCCAATAAATTTACCTTTTCCGAAACAAAGTAATCGCAAATTTGTGTAAGTGTGGGTATATCGCCTTGGGCATTTCGGTATAGTACATGGATAGTTTTTTTGTCTTCACTAAAACCATTTTCCGCTAAGGCGTCAAAAAAACCTTGTTTAGCTTGTGCCAGCGTCTCATCTTCAAAAGCATCCATAAAGCCAATAACAGGAATTCCCTTTCCTGCTTTTTTGTTTTCACAACTAAATAATACCAATAAAAGGAGAAATACAGTATATTTTTTCATGCCAATCAAGCTGTTTTTGGGGTTCAATTAATAAATAAATTCAACAGTTTTTATAACCGAATCGTGCAAACTTAAATAAACAGGGCAAGTAAGCGCTGCAAGTTCAAGTATCTTTTTTTCTTTATCTGAAAAGTGATTTTTAGGAAAGTATATACTGATTTTAATTTCACCAACCTTGCGCGGGTTACTGACCATAATTTTAGTTACCGAAACATCCGTGCCAACCAAATCTATTGAATGTGTGTTTGCCGCAATTCCCATTAGGGTAAGCATGCAACTGCCCAGTGAAGAGCAAAGCAAATCGGTGGGTGAAAATGATTCTCCTTTTCCGTGATTATCAAGTGGTGCATCCGTTATTAGTTCAACTCCAGAAGCAACATGGGTAGCTTGGGTTCGTAAATTTCCGGGATAATGAATTTTAATTGTTTCCATGAACAAATTTAATTTTTAAATGTTTAAGATGTATATTTGTAAGGTGTTTCATCACTTATGAAAAAACTGCTCTGCATAATTACAATTTTTTTAAGTCACCAGCATTGGCTTTCTGCGCAAACGATTGCCACCTCAGATAATGAAGGTGTATTGTACCGCCATGAAGGTAGTTTAGGAATTTCGATACATACACGTGGATTTGGATTAACCTATCACAATGGTAAGCACATCACCGGTAAATCTAAACGCATCTTTGAAATTGATTTGCTTGCAATGAAGCATCCTAAAGAAATTAAATCACTCAATCAATACTACGATAAAACTAGAAGTTTTGTTTACGGAAAAATGAATAGTCTTGCTATACTTCGTGGAGGAATTGGTTTACAGCGTACACTTTATCAAAAAGAAGATCCGGGAAATGTGGAAGTGCGTTATAGCTTTTACGGAGGGGCTTCTCTTGGTTTTGCCAAGCCGGTGTACTTGTATATTTTAGAAGAATCAAACGATCCGTATAGTCCCAACAAAGTTATTGAGAAGTACAATCCCGATAAGCATCCCATTGATATAATTTATGGTAAAGCACCGCTTGGATATGGACTCGAAAAAACAATTGTACATCCCGGTTTATATGCCAAAGCAGGAATTAGTTTTGAATGGGCTAGCGACGAAGAAAAGTTACGCTGCCTTGAGGTCGGTGTAGTTGCTGATTACTACTTTACATCTATTCAGCTTATGGCATTTAACAAAGCAAATCCTTTATTTACCACCTTCTACGCGAGCTTGGCTTTTGGTCGCAGATGGAATTAACTACCCACATGGCATTCGAAGAAGTAGTAACAACTGAAGAAAAACAGTTCAGAAAAAAACCTGATTGGTTGCGCGTAAAATTGCCAACCGGTAAAGAATATGCTCAAGTTCGAAAATTAGTTAGCGAGCATAAACTGCACACAATATGTGAAAGCGGCAATTGTCCAAACATGGGCGAATGTTGGGGAGCCGGAACAGCTACCTTTATGATACTTGGAAATATTTGTACACGATCTTGTGGATTTTGTGCGGTTGCAACCGGACGTCCTTTGGCTGTGGATGTAAACGAACCAATGCGTGTTGCGCAATCGGTTAAACTAATGGGTGTAAAACATTGTGTGATTACCTCGGTTGATAGGGATGATTTAAAAGATGGTGGTGCTACCATTTGGAAACAAACAATTGCAGAAGTAAGAAAGCAAAGTCCGGGCACTACCATGGAAACACTAATACCCGATTTTCAAGGCAAATGGGAAAATTTGCAGCAAATAATAGAAGCGGCACCCGAAATAGTGAGTCACAACATGGAAACTGTGCGCCGATTAACGAAACAGGTGCGTATTCAAGCAAAATATGACCGAAGTTTAGAAGTGTTGAAAAGACTGAAGCAAGCAGGTATCAAAACCAAGTCGGGCATTATGCTAGGACTAGGAGAAACCTACGAAGAAATTATAGAGAGCATGAAGGATTTAAGAGCTGTTGGAGTTGATATTTTAACTTTAGGACAATATCTACAGCCCACCACCAAACACTTGCCGGTTGTATCTTATATTAAACCTGAATTTTTTGAAAAATTGAAAAAGGAGGGTTTAGAAATGGGTTTCCGCTTTGTTGAAAGTGGCCCGCTTGTTCGCTCTTCTTACCATGCAGAAAAACATTTATTTTAACTAAAAATATACCTAACCCCAATACCTATCTAATGAAAAAAATTATTCTGCCATTCGCGCTCTTTCTTATTACTGTTAGCGTTTATTTGTTTGTTGGTAAAACAAACTATGCCGCTCGAACCGAAACACCCGCTATTTTTAAAGAGCAAATAGCCGGCGCTATAGATTATATTTTACAATTAACAGCCAATAGAACAACTGGTAAAATTGATTTAGCTGATGTTGCCAATGCACGAGCTGCAATACAAGCAGCATCGCAAAACCGCAGTGCTGCTAGTTTGATGCTTAACTGGGAAGAAATGGGTCCCGATAATGTTGGTGGACGAACACGTGCATTAATGTTGGATAAAGACTCGGCAGATGTAGTATATGCAGGAGGTGTAGCAGGTGGTTTATGGAAATCAACAAATGGAGGGCAAACATGGAGAGTGTTGTTTGATAAATTTGAAAGCAATACGGTTTCGTGTATCGCTCAAGCGATTAATGGCGATATTTATGTTGGAACCGGTGAAGGTCATTACAGTTTGGGTTCTTTTAACGGCTCTGGTTCAGGAGGGATGATTGGTTCTGGAATTTGGAAATCGACCAACCGTGGTGCAAGCTGGACACGGCTAGCATCTACCATTCCTTCAACTGCCAATAATTATGTAGTAGCTTTTGCTTTTGTAAATGAAGTGGCAACATCTCCACTCAATGCACAACGTGTTTATGCAAGTACCAACAATGGTTTGCGTGTTAGCGATGATGGAGGTCAAACATGGATAAATCCAATTCATACATCGGAAGCGAATCAGAGTTCGGGCGATGTAAAAGTGGGTAGTGATGGTACTGTAATTGTTTCCATTGATAGCCACGTCTATTTATCGCCCAATGGTAATGACAATACCTTTGTTTATAAATCGGGTACAGGTACCGGTAAACTCCCGGAAACCGGAGGCTCGCGCGTTGAATTTGCATTTTCAGCGCAAGATCCAAATTATATTTATGCTTGTATGGCGGCTACTAATGGCTCGCTTTACGCTGTTTACAAATCAATTAATAAGGGAAATTATTGGAGCAATATTTCGGTTGCCGGTGTTAATCCACTTGGTAGTCAAGGAACCTATGATAATGTAATTGCTGTTTCACCGGCAAACAAAGATAGAATATTTGTTGGAGGACAGTCTTTTTGTGTAAGTAATACTACAGCACAACCATTGCCCGACTGGAAATACATTGGTAACTCAGCAACTTCAAACCTTCATGCCGATAATCATGCGATAGTATTTAATCCTGTTAATCCGGATATTATGTATGTTGGTAATGATGGAGGAGTTTATAAAACACTTAATTCAAGTACCAATTCTACTGATGGTCCCGATTTTAAAAGCATGAATAAAGGTTACAATGTAACTCAGTATTATGCAATTGCACCTACAGCAATAGGAAATGTGGTAGGTGGAACACAAGATAATGGTTCAAAGTACATTGTATCACAAGGTGGTTTTTCTCAAAGCGCTCAAACCATCGGTGGCGGTGATGGAGGTTATACTGAAGCTTCCTTTTTATTGCCGAATGTATTTTTTACAACAGTGTATTATGGCTATTTAGGAAGAACTTTTAATGCCTCTTTTGGATCAAGTTTCTACAGCAAAAGAATTGAAAATTTGCCCAATTATAACCAACCCGGATTTGCCAGTTTTATTACACCAATTTCGTTGTGGGAAAGTTTTAATGATCCATTGAGTCCCGATTCAGTTTTATACACTTATAAGGCAACCGATAACCTTGCTGTTGGTGGAGTTAATTTAATTAAAAGTCAGATTACAAGTGCAAACAGTCCTAATAAATTGTATTTAAGCGATACCAACAAAGTAGCACACACAGTTGGAGAAACAGTAAAAGTTCGTGATTACTTGCAATCCCGAATCGCTGTTGGGTTTACAAATAGTGTTTGGATTACCAAAGATGCAATTAGTGAAAGCGGACCTGTACATTGGATGCCTATTGGATCAAGTACGGTTAGTCCTGCATCCATGCGATTTTTTGGACAAGCAAAAATTCTACGATTTTCAGCAGATGGCGATTATTTGTATGTTGGAACTTTTGCGGGTGATTTATTTCGTTTTTCTAATTTAAAATCAATTACCTATGCCGATACATTAACCGGTGAAATAGGCCATCCAAATTGTCAAGTCGATTGCAAAAAAATCGCCTCCTTCACTAATCGTGCTTTGTGCGGAATTGCTATTGATCCAAAAAACAACGATAAGGTTGTAGTTACCTTAGGAAATTACGGACATTCAAATTATGTGTACGTAACCCAAAATGCTACATCAGCAGCACCATCTTTTACTAGTATTCAAAATAGTTTACCACCAATGCCTGTTTACGATGCCTTAATCGACATGAACAATACCAATAATATATTACTGGGTACTGAATATGGAGTTTGGGCATCCGACGATAATGGTGCTAGTTGGAGCCAAAGCAGCGGATTTCCATTGGTGCCAGTGTTGTGTTTACGTCAGCAATTATATCCTTATTCAGCAACTGTTTCAAGTACAGGAATCATTTATGCCGGTACACATGGAAGAGGAGTTTTTAAAACCAACTCGCTTGTGGGTGTTAAAGAAAATCAAACCAATGAAGCACTTAACAAATTTCAATTGTTGCTAAGTCCAAATCCTGCCAGCGATAAAGTTAGGGTTAGTTTCACCAAAGTTACCGGCGAAAAAGTGGAAGGAAGTATCTATTCATTGCAAGGAAAATTGATGCATAGGTTAAGTAATGCTGATTTTGTTAATGCTGCCGGCTGCGATATTTCGACCGAAAATTATGAAGCGGGAACTTATCTTATTCAAATTAAACAAGGAAGCAACGTTAGTGTATCTAAATTTGTGGTAGTAAAATAATAGCGTTTGGTAGTCGAAAAAGAAACCAAATCTTTAAGCTAGCATTATTTGCAACTAAAAAACAGTTAAATACCTTTAAAATAAAGCCACCAGTATAGGTGGCTTTTTCTATATTTGTCGCTCATAAAAAAATAAGCTAATGGGAACAACAAGGATTGCAATTAATGGTTTCGGACGCATTGGAAGGGTATTTTTACGTGCCTTGCTAGCGCAAAATAAAAATATGGAAGTAGTTGCAATCAATGATTTAACCGACACAAAAACGCTCGCGCATTTATTTAAATACGATTCAGTGCATCGTAAATTTTCGGGAACTGTTGCTCATGGCGAAAATTACATTGAGATAAACGGAAAAAAAATTCTCGCATATAAGGAAAAAGAGCCTGCCAATTTACCTTGGAAGGATTTAGCTATTGATATAGTAATTGAAAGTACTGGTTTTTTTCTTACCAAAGAAGGCGCTGGCAAGCATTTACAAGCAGGAGCAAAACGTGTAATTATTTCAGCTCCTGCTGCCGACTCCGATATTAAAACAGTGGTGTTGGGCTGTAACGCAGAAATACTGGATAGTAAGGATCAAATTATATCGAATGCTTCCTGCACTACCAATTGTGCTTCTCCGATGTTGAAAGTGCTCAACGATAATTGGGGAATTGAATATGCATTTGTAAATACCGTGCATTCTTACACCGGTGATCAACGTTTACACGATGCACCTCACAAGGATTTGCGAAGAGCAAGGGCTGCTGCAGTTTCCATTATTCCTACTACAACAGGCGCCGGTAAAGCTATTTCGAAAATTTTTCCACACCTGGAAGGAAAAATTGGTGGAACCTCTGTTCGTGTACCTGTGCCAGATGGTTCATTAACAGAAATTACCTGCGAATTCAAAAAAAATATAACTGTAGCTGAATTAAACGAAGCATTTAAAAAAGCCGCTGCCGGTGAATTAAAAGGTATCTTGGAATATTCCGATGAACCTTTGGTTTCAATTGATATCGTTGGAAATCCACATTCCTGTATTTTTGATTCAGAAAGTACACACGTACTTGGAAACATGGTAAAAATTATTGGCTGGTACGATAACGAATGTGGTTATTCGAATAGACTGGTTGACTTGGTTGAGAAAATTTCGGCATAGTAGTACGCCCACCCACACTTTTATTACCACATTATTCACACAAAATACAGTGAACTAAATTTTTTATTTTGAAAAAAGAACAACTGATTCTATTACTTCTTGCTTGCATAAATTTCACCCACATCACTGATTTTATGATCATGATGCCCTTGGGTCCACAATTAATTAGGATAATGCACATTAGTCCTTTGCAGTTTAGTTACTTGGTATCGGCCTACACGTTTAGTGCCGGTGTATCAGGTTTTGCTGCTGCATTTTTTGTAGATAAATACGATCGCAAAAAAGTTTTACTAACCGGTTACATTGGATTTATAATTGGAACTTTTGCTTGTGCTTTTTCACCAACCTATCATTTATTGTTGGCATCGCGTATTTTGGCAGGAACTTTTGGCGGTTTAATTGGAGCACAAGTGCAATCAATAGTTGCCGATACTTTTCCTTTTGAACGACGCGGCAAGGCCATGGGTACCTTAATGGCAGCCTTTTCAGTTGCATCAGTTGTAGGTGTACCACTAGGCTTGTATTTCGCAACGGTGTATAATTGGCAATTTCCATTTATGATTGTAGGAGCGCTTGGTCTAATCATCATTCCGTTGGTATATTTTTATATTCCAAACATGGTTGATCACATCCAAAAGCATGAAACGAAGCCCAATCCATTTGCTGTAATTACTAATATTTTAAGCAACACCAATCAAATGAGAGCCTTAATGCTTACCAGTACACTCATGTTCGCTCATTTTATTATTGTTCCCCTTTTGTCGCCCTTTATGGTTGCCAACGTAGGATTTACTGAGCATCAATTAACCTATATTTATTTAGTTGGAGGAACCTTGACAATTTTTTCGGCACCCTTGGTTGGAAAGCTTGCAGATAAATATGGAAAGCAAAGTGTATTAACTGCCTTTAGTTTTATCGCCTTGTTGCCTTTGTTTTTTATCACCCATATTGGCGTAGTTCCGCTTTATGTTGCTTTAACCATTACTGCAGGATTTTTTGTTTTTTCTGGAGGTCGTATGATTCCTTCCATGGCGCTTGTTTCTTCGGTAGTTACACCTCAACAACGTGGTAGCTTTATGAGTATCAACTCATCTTTGCAGCAAATTACAACCGGATTAGCAGCCTTTATTGCAGGTAACATTGTAATTAAATCTGCTGAGGGACCTTTGCTGCATTACAATTGGATTGGCTATATTTCAATTGCTGCAACCTTTGCTTGTATAGTAATTGCGAAAAAGCTCAAACCAATTACTTCGAGCCCTTTACCAATAAGTTAATTGCATTTATTTTTTGAAATATTTTAGTTCGGTTTTTTCTCCGTCAAATACCGCATAGCTAGCGTAATTCATCCATTCGCCAAGGTTTATGTACTTACTTTTTGAACCTAAAGAAATATCCAGTGGTAGGTGCCGGTGTCCGAAAATAAAATAGTCGATGTGTTTTTTTTGTAAGACATCTTTGGAATAAATCACTAACCATTCCTTTTCTTCACCTAAAAACTTTTCGTCGCTGGAGCCCGTGTGTAAACGGCTTTTGCCACTCCAGAAATTTGCCATGCGAATTCCAAAATTAGGATGCAACCTTGCAAACAACCACTGACAAACCGGATTGGCGAAAACTTTTTTTATGAATTTATAACCTCTATCGCCCGGTCCTAATCCATCGCCATGCGCAATGTAAAATTGTTTTCCGTTGTATTCTTTTTCTAAAACACCACGATAAATAGTTAATCCAATTTCGCTGGGTAAGTAATCAAACACCCACATATCGTGATTTCCTGTAAAGTAATGAAGTACAATACCCATGTCGGCTAATTCGGCTAATTTGCCAAGCAAGCGCACAAAGCCTTTTGGCACTGCTGTTTTGTATTCAAACCAAAAGTCGAAAACATCACCCACCAAGTAAATCTCCTGCGCATCAGTTTTTATTTCGTCGAGCCATTTTACAAGTAATTTCTCGCGCTTTAGGCTTGTAACTGCATCAGGAGCACCAAGGTGAAAGTCGGATGCAAAATATATTTTTTTACCGGGGTTTAAGTTCAATTGATACTACTTTTAAGTTGCTCTATTGGATTTAGATTATTAAAATGAAGTACAAATCTAATTTTTTCAGCAAACATGAGTTGATTCAAATCGCTCGATTGTTTAATAGGAACGTAAACTTCGAGGCAATTCTTGAGAATAATTAAGGCTACACCACAATCGTAATCAAGTGTAGAGCTAGTTGTTGATTTACCAAAATCGGCATAAAATGCAAGTGGAATTTTGTCGGGCGCTGGTAGCAGAATATTCATGGCAAGTATCCAATCCGTTGAATTGGGCGTGAGGGTTAAATTTTTGAAACTTCCATCTTTCATATATACTTGTTGATTATAGAAAGCTTGTATTTCATTTCTTCCCAAATAAATATTGTCGTATAAATAATCGTTATTGGCATTCATGGTAAAGCCAAAGTAAGAATTCACATTTTTTTGGTAAAGAAATTTTCCTGCAAATAAGCGTATGTCGGCTGTTTTAGAGCGTCGTTTGTAACTAATGTGGTAACAACCTTCAAGCGCAGATTTGATAAAATTTTTACCCAGCTCCACTTGAAACGAAAATTCAAACGGATTGATGGTGCGCTTATTTGTGAAAGCATAACTTGCTTGATTAATTGTATAGCGATTCGAATATTTTTTTAATTGATACTGTTTTTCGTTTGCCGAATAAATTGCTTCGTCCTCAAGAATGGAAATACTACGCAGCTTTATTTTTTGATGAATCGGACTGCGAGGTTTTTTTTTTCTGATTGCAAGATTTAGCGCAGGCGCAAATTTGAGGTATTCTAAATTAAAGGGAACGGAGCGAAAACTGTATTTTTTTATGGATAGTTGAGGTTCTATTGCTTGCAAGGCACCCCGTGAGTTGTAATGATAAGTTAACTGTAATGCCCCTACTAGATTTTCATTTTTTATTGAATACAAAGGCATAATCAAATATTCAAAAGGTTTTTGCATTAGTGTATAGTTGTAAAATGTCATACCGGCCATAAAGTTATCGTGAGCCGTAAATCCTACTGCCGGAAAATAATTTACACTTGTTTTTTGACTATTATCAATGGTGCCGATAAACTGAAAGCGAAATGGCTCCACTTTCTTGAATATGCCTTGTGTGCGAACAACATTGTTTCTGCGGCTAATTTCAGGCATGTTCCATCGAGTGTCAATTTCAAGTAATTTGTACGATGCTTTCGGGAATGTTAGGGTAGCTTTTTTTCTGAATCCGGAATACTGTTTTGTAGTAATAGGCTGTTTGTTATTAATAGCTGTAATACTGAAAGGTCCTGCAATTTCGCCCTTGTTTTTTATTTTTAAAACATAAACAGAATCCTGTTCTTTAATCGATTTTATTTTGTAATCGATGGTTTTTGTTGAAGTTAATAAATCATCAAAAAACCACTCCAAATTTTGCTTGCTCCCTTGTTCAAAAATGGCTTTTAAATCTTCCGGTTGAGGATGTTTAAATTTCCAAGTTTCATAGTACGTATGCATCAACGAATCAAACAAATTTGCACCTAAATAGCTGCACAAATAATGAAAACAGAAGGCAGTCTTATCATAAACAATAGCTGAATAATTCAAGGGAGTAAAATCGCCTGCAGCTAGGGAACAAGCTTGATCCATTTTTTTTCGTGCAAGGGATAAATACTGCAAAACATATTCTGTTTTATGACTGTAAATATTAAGCCTTGCAAACTTTACAGCACGTTCGGAACTATGTAAAACAGCGAAATTTTTGTTAGGATACTTTTGCTCAAAATAGCACAGATTAAAATAACTGTTCATTCCTTCATCCATCCAGGCATGTTTACGTTCGTTGTTTCCTAAAATTCCATAAAACCAATTATGTCCAATTTCATGAATAAGGGTGTATTCCATTTCAAACGCCGATCCCGCATTTCCTACAACAGTAATCATAGGGTATTCCATACCGGCACCGGCAGCAATAGTACCATCCACAACCGTTATCTGATCAAAGGGATATTCACCTATGTATTCAGAATATGCGAGAATAGTTGATTTCACGTATTCAGGTACTTTTTTCCAAAGCTTGGGTTGACTGTTGGTGTAAAAAATCCAGGAAACAATTTTTCGTTTCGAAACAGGTAATTCAATTTCGTTTTTTACCACTCGGTAGCGCTTATCAGCAAACCATGCAAAATCGTGTACATTGTTGGCTGTATAATGCAAGGTTTTTGTAAGCGTATCTGAATTCGGAAAACTAGTATCAAAGCTATTTGTGGTATCAACTTCTGCTGCTTTTTTTGTTAGCCATGCCAGCTCTGTACTATCGATCAAAGTTCCACTTGCACCCACCACATAATTTTTGGGTAAGGTAATTTTTACATCAAAATTTGCAAACTCACTATAAAATTCACCTTGTGTTAAATAGGGCATAGTATGCCATCCGTTTCGATCGTACACAGCGGGCTTAGGATACCATTGCGAAATCATATAGGATTGTCCCAAGTAACCTAATCGTGAAATTTCGGCAGAGGGTAATTTTACATGGAAAGGGGTATTAATAGAAATACTTTGGCCCGGCAACAAGGGTTCATTTAAACGTAATTTACCAACATCTATAAAAGTTTTATCAAGTTCAAAAACTGCTGCTTGTTGATTTACACTGAACTTCAATCCATCAATATAGCCGCGTTCCTTTTCTGAAGAATAATAAAACTTAGTTTCACCATTTTCGAGCAATTGCTTGGCCATGGCCGTTTCATCATTTTTGTATGCATTGGGCCATAAATGAAAATAAATTTCAGTTAAGGTATCGCTCGAATTGTTAAGGTATTCAATAGTTTCGTTGGCAATCAATTCATTTTCGGTATCCGATAAATGAACAACTATATGATAGGATAAAGCCTGTTGAAAATAATTTTTACTATGAGCAATCCCAACAAAATAAACCAGAAAAAGCAAAAGTAATCCAATGCATTTTTGGAAAAGAAAAGCGCTTTTTTTTCTTCTAGATATTGTAGTAATGGCTGCTAGCTTTTCAACATGCATGATAGGCACTAAGGCAAAAGTTTGCGAATGGCACTCTCTAATTCCTCACCGCGCAACCCTTTTGCAACTACTTTACCTTCTTTATCGAGCAACACACTAAATGGTATTCCGCTAATGTTGTACAACTTCACAACCGATGAGTTCCACATGCCTAAATCGCTAATGTGTGTCCAGCTAAGGTGATCGTCGGCAATAGCTTTTTGCCAGGCAGCTTTATCCTTATCAAGCGAAACACCTAACACATCAAATCCCTTTGCATGAAACATATTGTAGGCTTTAACTACATTCGGGTTTTCGGCACGACAAGGACGGCACCAAGATGCCCAAAAATCAACCAATACAACCTTGCCGCGATACGAAGAAAGTGATACCGTTTTGCCATCTGGAGTCGATAAACTTATGTCGGGAGCTAAAGTGCCTATTCCCAATTTATTCATCTCTGAAACTCGATTATGGAACATTTTTACATAATCTGAATTCGGATATTTAGCATAAAGTGCCTTGTCTAACTTTAAGTAATAATCCATTTCGGTTTCACTATTAAGGCGGTCAATTACCGAAAGGGAAACCAATGATTCAATATTGTCGGTGATAAATTTCTTTAGGAAAACTGTTTCAGTTATCTTAACTCGATTGTATTGCATATCCAAAGCTCTTCCAACACTGTCCATTTTAGGAGAGCCTTGATAGGATGCATATACTTTTTTTAGAGAATCGCCAATGAAATAATTGCGTTGCATCACGTAATTTACAAGTGCTATTTTTTTACTTGCTTCTGAACCTTTTACGCTATAGGTTCCCGAAAAATTGCGCGCATCAGCATTGAATTCAATCTTATCTGCGGTATCAAGTAAGAGTAAAGCAAAATTTGAATTGGTTAATCGTAAACGATAAAAACCCAATTGAGGAACTGTGGCAGTTAGTTTAAACGAACCATCTTTTCCAACTATAACTGAATCCTTGCTGTTGATACTCGCAGCTGTTAGTTCATCAAAATAAATTTTTTCGCCGGCACTGTTGCTAAGTTTTCCGGTTATCTCAACTGCACCTTTCGGTTTATTTGAACAGGCGATAAGTACCACCGATAGTAATAAAAGAGAGCATACAATTTTTTTCATTATAATTTTTGTGGGGCTTTAGTGGATATTGTTTTTGTAGTAGGATTTATTTGTTTTTATAATTGAAATTTTACTCTTCAAGCATTTTTTTAACCAATGCATTGGCAGTTTTTGGGTCGGCTTTTCCTTTTGAAAGTTTCATTACCTCACCCATAAAAAGTGCTGCCAAATTAAGTTTCCCACTTTTGTATTCAAGCACCTTTTCGGGATATTTAGCAAGTGCTTGCTTTACAAATTCAGTCAATGAATCAGCATCACTAACCGAAACCAAGTTATTTTCCTCGGCAATTTGCAAGGCGCTAGTTGTTGGTTTTTCAATCAATTTAGGAAACACTTGTTGCAATGCCAAAGTATGGCTCAAGCGACCCGAATCAATTAAATCAATTAGTTCGCTTATTTTTTTGGGAGCTAAGGGAAATTGATTTAAGTGTATTGCATTTTCATTGATATACGAACGTACAGGTCCCATTAACCAATTGGCAGCTGCCTTATAATTTTTAGTTAGTTGTATAAGTTCTTCAAAATACAAAGCTGTTTCCTTTGTGTCGGTAATAACTCCTGCATCGTATTCCGATAAACCGAATTGCTGTACATATTTTTTATGTAAATCATTTGGTAAAGGAGGTAAAATTTTACGCACCTCTTCAATATAGGCTTTCGATACTATTACCGGCTGTAAATCAGGTTCAGGAAAATACCGGTAATCGTTCGCCATTTCTTTACTTCTTAAAATAAAAGTGGTACCGGTTTCTGCTTCAAAACTGCGTGTATCCTGGCTGATTGGTCTACCGGCTTCTACTTCTTCAATTTGTCGTTTTACTTCAAATTCAATGGCTCTTTGCACGTTGCGAATCGAGTTCATGTTTTTTACTTCCACACGGTTCCCAAATTTAGTATCTCCTTTTAATCGTACCGAAATATTAGCATCACAGCGCATGCTTCCTTCTTCCATGTTTCCATCGCAGATTTCTAAATAGCGCACCAATTTTCGCACTTCGGTTAAGTAAGCATATGCTTCATCACCACTGCGCAATTCGGGTTCGCTCACCATTTCAAGCAAGGCTATACCGGCGCGATTCAAGTCTATCAAACTATCGTTGGGATCCTGATCGTGCATGCTTTTACCTGCATCTTCTTCCATGTGAATTCGAGTAAGATGAATAGTTTTTTCGACTCCATCTTTCGTTTTAATTGGGATAAAACCCTTGGTACAAATTGGAGTTTTATCTTGAGTTATCTGGTATCCTTTTGGCAAATCGGCATAAAAATAATTTTTACGCGCATATTCATTTACTTCTCGAATATCGCAATGGCAAGCAAGACCAAGTTTTACGGCATATTCAATTACCTTTTTATTCGTTTTTGGCAAAGTGCCCGGATGCCCTAAGGTAATTGCACTTACATTGCTATTGGGAAGATTGCCATATTCGGTTGAATCGGCCGCATATGCTTTGCTTTTGGTAAGTAGTTGTATATGTACTTCAAGTCCGATTACTGCTTCGTATTTTTCCACCGGTTTTTCTGACTATTTTTTTTAGACCGGTAAAGGTAAGAAATTACGAATACTGATATCAGTTGAAGTTTAGAATTTGGATTTTTTAAGAAATAGCATTCAAAGTAGTTGACTATTCTAATTTTAGCAACTATGTTGGGGAGTTAGTGAGGATAGTATAGTTGATTTCAGTAAATGCTACGAAATAGCTTATTAATTTGAAGTTTTATTGGTGTGTTGGACAAATGGTAAGGTAAAAAAAGCAGGTAGTTCTACGTATAACATTTCATTTTGTAAATCATAAAATACTCATTTACAAGCAGTAATATATTGCCCCTACGGCGTTGTTTCAGAAGTATTCTAAATTTTAATTTAAATTTATTTCCAAAAGAATTATTAATTCTAACCCTTATATTAAAACTATGACAACATTAAATGGAACAGAAGGAGAGAACATTCCTTTAGAGGAAGCAATACAAATGACTAGAGCATTTAGACTAGCTAACCCAGATGCAATTAAGGCATTTTACCTAGGAAAGGATATCATGAATGAATTGCTTCGACAAAATAACTGTGTAGGTATGCGTATCTACAATGCATTGGATGTCGATAATCAACCTCAAGTAGTTATAGTTGGTGTAACAGCTGACAATGAAGATTTGTATGAAGGTATACGTGCCGATAAAACAAAACCATGTCCTTCATTGTGTGATATTAATAGTCCGTTAAATCAGTAGTCTTGAATATCAGTTTCGAATTAGTTGCTAGTTATATAGGTCCAATCAGTTCTGCTTTGGCTATCGGCTTTTTTTTGTTTCGAATAAAAACGTTGGATTTACCGGCCAAGGTCTTATTTTGTTTAACTATACTCTCGTTTCTTACAGATTGTATTACTTCTGTTTTGGCAGGATATAAAATGAACAATTTGATGGTAATGCATGTGTATACTGTGTTAGAATTGTTTTTTTATTGTTTTTTTTATTCCTTGTTGTTCAAGTCAACTTCAAGTAAATACTACTTATTGGTTTTGAGTTTAGTGTTGTTGGCAGCTGAATTAGTGGATGCGTTTTATATCTCTAAACTTTCGCGCATAAACTCAATTGCATCCTATTGCGAAGCCTTAGCTTTTATGGTGGTTTCTCTGCTTTTTTTCTACAGCATGATAAAAAATTTACCACAAAAAAATATTCTCAATTATCCTTTGTTCTGGTTCAATTCGGGAATACTCATATACTTTTCAGGTAATTTGTTTTTGTACCTGTTTATTTCATTTGTGAACCCACAAGATTCTAGATTTTTGGGCGATTTGTGGAACATTAATTCCTTTTTGTATTTCTCTTATAATTTGTTTTTGATTGCAGGAGCATGGAAGTCTCGCAAATAAATTGGGTGTTTGTGCTGGTTGCAGCTTGTGCTTCCATGGCCTTGTTGGCTATTTTCATCATGACTTTTGTGGTGCATTATCAAAAAAGAATTATTCAACATGAGCATGAAAAGCAACAAGAAAAATTAAAGTTCCAGTCTGAATTGCTTCGAGCCAATTTGCTGGTGGAAGAACGAGAACGGAGTCGCATCTCGAAAAATATTCACGATGAAGTTGGGATTTTGCTTAGCCTCTTAAAGATGAACCTCACAGGATTAAACCGTAACGAAGAGATAGCGGAATCGGAAAAACGAAAATTGCATAACCTGACCGACCTTACCGATAAAATAATTTTTAGCACCCGCTCTATTGCGAAAGATTTGCAATCGCCACTCTTAAGGGATTTTGGCTTTGTGATGGCGCTAAACGATTTGTGCAAGCAAATTAACGAGAGCAATGAAATGTCGGTTCAACTAATTACCCAAGAAATGGAATTGCGTTTTGATGAAAATATTGAACTCCAATTGTACCGTATTTGCCAGGAAATAATCAATAACATTTTGAAACACGGAGCTACACAATTGGTGCAAATTACCTTAAGTAAAAATTCAGATGAGCTTGTGTTGTTGTTCGAATACAATGGCAATGGGATAACCGACAAGGAACACGCACATCTATTGAAAACAGGCAATGGTAACGGATTGAAGAATATTGTAAGCCGACTCCAACTGTTAAAGGCAAAACAAACATTAAGTAGAGATAACTTTCATTTTTCACACCTTATTCAAATTCCATTATTAAATGAGAAAGAGTAAAATACGTGTTGCCATTACCGACGATCATCCTTTGTTTCGTGAAGGAATGAGTGCTTTGTTAAACGATGAGCCCGAGATAAAAGTAATCTTGAAAGCTTCCAATGGAAGAGAATTGCTCGATCAGCTAAAAACCACACAGGTAGATGTATTGTTGCTCGATTTGGAGATGCCGGTAATGCCGGGCAGAGAAACCTTGGATATTGTGAAAATGCGTTATCCCGATATTAAAGTGTTAATACTAACCATGCATAACGACGATAATTTTATTGTAGAAATGGTAGATAGGGGCGCAAATGGATTTTTGCTTAAAGACAATAGTGTTGACGACGTAATTGACGGAATAATTTGCGTAACCCATACCGATTATTATTTCACTAAAAGGGTGCGAGATGCAATTAAAAATATAAGCGAACTAAGAGAAAAGCATCAACAAAATAAGTTTGAAAAACTCACACCACGAGAAATAGAAATAGTAAAAATGATTTGCCGCGACATGAAGTCATCCGAAATCGCCCAAGAGCTAAACATCAGCTTACGCACTGTTGAAGGGCATAGAAATAATTTAATTGCCAAAACCAATTGCAAAACAACTGCGGGAGTTGTATTGTATGCTATAAAGAATAAAATCCTTTAGCAATTTATACAAGTGTAAATCAAAAGCAATAAAATCGTCCCTCCATTTTACAAGTTTTTTTTCTGTACCTCGAAGTAGCGATAATCTGTTTTGTTACTTTAATGAAAAATATCTGTAAAGCAGGGAATTAAGCAGCTATCCCTTTACTGGCTTGGTTTCTATCGCTTAGTGATACACTTTCTGTGTTTTAAAAATCAGGTAGTTCTACGTATTGACAAAGCGTATTTGGCGACCGTACATTTGGCAATATGTAAATTGAAATATAACTCCTAAAGCATGTCGCGCAAAATGAAAAATTTTAAAAAAGTCGAAAGCAACAATTCTCGGGCAATTGAACTAAAACAAAATGCCTCTAGTGTGAGAAGTTTACTGCATCAAAATCCTAAAACGTTGACTTCAACTATACAAGAATTTAATAAAGCAATTACAGCTTATTTAAAAGGTTTAGATTGAATTTGGAAATTGAAATTGAATGTTTAATTAAGCAGTTGCTTTAGGTAGTTAAAGTTATGGTCGAGGATTTCTTAAATAAACAAAATATTCTCTTAGTAATTCGATAAGTTAATTTAATAATTAAAACCAAATACAAATATGAAGAAATTTCTCACTACCATAATTAGCACATTAATGTGTTCTTATTTGAATTTTTCTTTTGGTCAAGAATTTGGATCAAAAGACACAATTAGCATTTCTTTTTTAACGGATGTTAATTTTTCATCATCAGCTGACGATAATCGTAAGGAAGCTAGTTCTGGAATTGGTACTATAGGTCTCAAATATGAAAAGGGTTATGTTTACGGTAATACCAGTTTTACTGTTTACTCTCAGAACAAAAGCATCGTGAGTGACACTTCTGAAATTAAAATTTTTGGATCTAATTTACTCCTACCAGAAAATAGTTCGTCAAAAGTGAGTAATTTCTCAATTTTACTTGGTCTTAAAACGTTTTATTTAAACTCAGAAAAACTAGAGGCAAATACTTTTAGCCTTAAAAGATTTGGTGCAAATATTGAATTTAAGGTAAACAATAATATTTGGAAAAACGATTCGTTAACTTCATCTATTACAATTAATACATTTAATGCGAATCTAAATTATATGCTGTTAAATGCGAAAATTTTAAACACTAACGAAAGAATAAAACTTATTGTTTCCTATGGTTTAACAACAAGAAGGCTTGGAGGGGATTTCGGCCTTAATTCGAATAATCGTTTGCGTAAAGATTTTTTAGGCACTGATGTAAGAGGATTTAACGGTAGCAACATTGGTGTAAGGTTAGAAATTTCAAAATTTTACGGAGAAATGAACCTTACTCATTTCAATAATAAGTATAATATTTCTGGGTTTAGCGGTGACCAAGCCATAATAACCATCGGGTTAATAGCAGACTTAACACTTGTAGCAAAGGATTTGGGTTTAGTTAAGCAATAATACTATAATCATAATTTCTTAGTTGTTTGTTTAAAACTTGTTTGTGCTAACCAATAATTGAACACATTCACCCGTCCTAAATCGCATCTTGCAAGTGTGAACTATTGCCAAGCCTCTGGCTTAACTAGTTATAATTCATCCATTTCAAATGGACTATCAGGTTTGACGCTACTATAAAAATAGTTTGCTACATCAGTTACAATTCCTGCAGGTACCGGATTTTGATGAATATAATCTATTACTTCATTCGAATAAAGTTCAACTGGATGATTGGTGTATTGCCAAAAATGATGGTTTGAATACTGCTTATTCTTTTTCGTAAGAAATCGAAACAACTAGAGCAGCCAAACCTTCCTGCTTTCATGATTGTTTTCTTCAAGTTATTTTATATCTATCTCCGCTCATAAAGCAAATTTAAATGATTCGCATATACTTCTACAATAGTCTAGAATCGGTAGTTTTGTTTAATGCGTTACAAACGCAAATTTCCTGCATCCGCGTTGCAAACGCTGACGAGTAGGGGCAATCAGAAGAATTACCCTTTTTAAATACACCACTTATTAAAGTTTAAGAAATCAATGCTGAACAACAATCTTTCTTCTCTGCTTCATTCCATTTCCAAATTCACACTCAACAAAATAAACCCCATTTTCGAGATTTGAAACATCAATATTTTCAAGATAACTGTTACAGGACCTATTTAAAACCCCACTTCCATAAACATTCCAAATCTTAACTTGTTTCTTGAGTTGAAGTGATTTTATTTGCAAGCTAGCATTTGCAGGATTTGGAAAAATTTCAAAATTGGAATTTCCCAATTCATCTATTGCTGTTATTGTATCTTCAATTAAGGTGATATCATCATAGTAATAATATGCAAATGGATATGGAGCAAAATAGGGATTACTCAAAGAGTCACATAAAGTAACATCATGAAAATTTCCAAGAGTTAAGAAATTTTCTCCGCCAATAGCTACATAACTTCCACTAATCTGAACCCAATTTAAAGTGTCATTAATTCTTCCATTATATTGAATTTGTGGTGTTACAGGTATCTTCATCCGATCAGAACTTGTGTAAAGTAAGCTATCATTGGAAAAATAAGCATCAAATTTTGTGATAGAATAACGACTTTTATTTACCAGTGAAACAAAATAATTTAAGTTATACTTTTTGCCTGCGACTAAAGTTTGTGTTAATTTTGTTTCAGCATATTCCCTTTCTCCATTTCCAGCAAAAAATGGTGTAAATAAAGCTCCTCCCATATACCCAGTACCACTATGTGCCGTTTGATATCCCATAAAATTCATTGGTACGGAAACATTGGATTGTGAATCGGCACATTGGTAAAAAAAATCTGTACTACAAAAAGCATTTACATTATGATTGCCAGAATATTTATGCGGTTGGAACCAGCCAGTAGCATAAAATAATTGAGTTGGAATATTGGGACAAGTTGAAAAATTTTCAAAGTCCCCGTTAGGTACTATATTTTGAGCCTTTGTTTGAAAAAATGAAAAGGATAATAGAACAAATGTGTACTGAATTATTCTGCTCATTTTTTTTCTTTTTAAATGTATTTTCAAATTTAATCATTTGGTCGAAACTAAGATAAAAAGCTACTCCACCCTCGCTCAAACTCGCGCAAATCTTTCAGACTTGTGTGTCCTAATCAATAAAACACCAACCAAATTTATTAATCCAACTTCAAATCTTAGAACAAATTAATCATTCCTTTATCACCTATATTAATCATGAGTCCATTAACTTCTCCCATATCCATAAAAAAACCCTCTGCTTTCACAAAGGGTTTTCATTTATTAGTGCGGATGAAGGGACTCCCTTCGCTTTGCTCAGGATAAACTTCTCGTCCCATACCCATAAAAAAAACCCACTGCTTTCACAAAGGGTTTTCATTTATTAGTGCGGATGAAGGGACTCCCTTCGCTTTGCTCAGGATAAACTTCTCGTCCCATACCCATAAAAAAAACCCTCTGCTTTCACAAAGGGTTTTCATTTATTAGTGCGGATGAAGGGACTCGAACCCCCACGCCTCACGGCACCAGATCCTAAGTCTGGCGCGGCTGCCAATTACGCCACATCCGCAGCTGTTTTAATTGGAGCTGCAAATGTAAATTATTTTTGCGAATACCATCGCATTTTATGAATTCTCATCCAAATAGCTGAGTGCTACAGCCAAAAAAATTTCTACTTTTACCCAAAATTAATCATGCTCACTATAAATCCCCAGGAAGTTTCTGTTCCTAAGATCCATAATTACTTGTTGTCTGCCGTAGCTCCTAGGCCCATTTGCTTTGCAAGTACCATAGATGCCGATGGTAATCCCAATTTAAGCCCTTTTAGCTTTTTCAATGTTTTCAGCGCAAATCCACCGGTGCTAATTTTTTCGCCTGCCCGCCGTGGTCGCGATAATACTACGAAACATACCTACGAAAATGTAAAAGTACATGCCGAGGTAGTTATAAATGTAGTGAATTACGACATGGTACAGCAAACCTCCCTTGCTAGTTCTGAATACCCAAAAGGGGTGAACGAATTTACAAAAGCAGGTTTTACGCCTATTGCTTCTCAACAAGTTGCTCCTTTTAGAGTGAAGGAATCGCCCGTGCAATTTGAGTGTAAAGTGGTTGAAGTGGTTGAACTTGGCGATAAAGGCGGAGCAGGAAATTTAGTTATTTGCGAAATTTTATTGATGCATATCGATGAAGCTGTGCTCAACGAGAATGGAACAATTGATCAAAATAAAATTGATTTGGTTGCCCGCCTGGGTGGAGATTATTACTGCCGTGCCTCTGGCGATGCCTTGTTCGAAGTTGCTAAACCACTTACTACCATTGGAATTGGCGTAGATGCTATTCCGGCCGAAATTAAAAATAGTCGAATTCTCACCGGAAATAACTTAGGTCAATTGGGGAATGTCGAAAAAATTCCAAGTACCAATGAAGCAACCGAGTATAGAGATTCGGAACAATTTTCAGCACTACTAAAATCACTAACCATTAACCTCGATCACTTTAAAGCAAACCAACACATCATAGCCAAGCATTTGTTGGATGAAGGGAAGGTGATGGAAGCTTGGAAAATATTAATTCTTAACTAATCAACTAATATATTTACACATGTTTAACATTTCAGGAACCCTTAAAGTAAAAGGAAAGGAACAAAACGTTTCCGATAAATTTAAAAAGCGCGAATTTGTGCTTACCGAAAATAGTTCACAATACCCGCAGCACTTGAGCTTTCAACTTACACAAGACCGTTGTGGATTATTGGAACCATTTAACGAAGGCGCCGAAATAAAAGTATTTTTTAATCTACGCGGCCGCGAATGGACCAGCCCGCAAAATGAACTGAAGTATTTTAATTCGCTTGAGGCATGGAAAATTGAGGCAGTTGGTGCTGTAGCTCCTACTAGTGCTCCAACTAACACAGCTGTTTCTGAACCTGTAATAAGTTCATCAGAAGAAGACGATTTGCCTTTTTAATAGGTTTTTAAAGCTATGCAAAAAGCAGGAAGAAGCAATTTTAGCTACTTTCTGCTTTTTTTATGTCGCCAAAGCAATGCAGTAACATCGAATGAAAAGCACAAATCACTTGTGGCATATTGGCTTTTTAGTATCTTCGCAACTCTTTTAAAATACCCTGTAAAATGGAAAAAATAATGAAGAAAATTCAAATGGTTGACCTGAAAAGTCAATACGAAAAAATAAAAACAGAAGTTGATGCAGCCATCATGCAAGTGATTGAAAACACTGCATTTATCAATGGCCCTGAAGTAAAAGCATTTCAAGCTGAACTAGAAAATTACTTAAAAGTAAAACACGTAATACCTTGTGCCAATGGTACCGATGCTTTACAAATTGCGATGATGGCCTTGGGTTTAAAACCCGGCGACGAGGTTATTACAGCTAATTTTACCTATGTAGCAACAGCCGAAGTAATTGCATTGCTTGGTTTAACACCGGTATTGGTAGATGTATTGCCCGATACTTTCGACATTGATTTAGCTGCTGTTGAAAAGGCAATTACCCCTAAAACTAAAGCCATTGTTCCGGTTCATTTATTTGGTCAATGCGCCGATATGGAAGCTTTGATGAACTTGGCTAAGAAGCATAATTTGTTTGTAATTGAAGATACTGCTCAAGCTATTGGCGCCGATTATACCTATTCGGATGGAAGCAAACACAAAGCAGGAACAATGGGAAGCGTTGGATGTACTTCGTTTTTCCCTTCTAAAAACTTAGGTTGTTACGGCGATGGTGGCGCAATTTATACGAATGACGATGCGTTAGCGAAATCAATTCGCATGATTGCCAATCACGGTCAAAGCGTGCTGTATTACCACGATAGCATAGGGGTAAATTCTCGTCTCGATAGCATTCAAGCCGCCATTTTGCGCATTAAATTACGTGAATTGGATGGCTATGCGAAAGCACGAAACGCCGCTGCAGCTTATTATGACAAGGCTTTTGCCAATCATCCTAAAGTAAAAACTCCTGCAAGGGCTAAAAACTCCACCCATGTTTTTCATCAATATACATTGCAATTAAAAGGAGTAGATCGCGCGGCATTAAAGGATTATTTAGCATCTAAAGACATACCGGCAATGATTTATTATCCGGTGCCCTTGCACCTGCAAAAAGCTTATACCGATGCTCGCTACAAAGCAGGCGATTTTCCGGTAACCGAGCAATTGTGTGCTACCGTAATTTCCTTGCCCATGCATACCGAATTAGATGCTGAAACATTGAAGTACATTACTAGCGAAGTACTTTCTTTTTTAAACAAATAAATTCCTTAACGGGAGAATTAGCGCTTATTAAAACTAAAGAAATTTATTCATGAACATAGCAGTTGTTGGAACAGGATACGTTGGATTGGTAACAGGTACCTGCCTCGCCGAAACAGGAAACCATGTAATTTGTGTAGACATTAACGAAGCAAAAGTGCAGAAAATGCAGGCCGGAGAAATTCCAATTTATGAGCCGCATCTCGATGCATTGTTTGAACGTAATATTAAACATGGGCGATTGCACTTTACTACCAATTTGAAAGAAGCTGTTGATAAAGCAAAAATTATTTTTCTTGCTTTGCCTACACCTCCCGGTGAAGATGGTAGCGCCGATTTAAGTTATATTTTGGGTGTTGCCAACGATTTGGGCAAAATAATTAACGAATACAAGATAATTGTTGATAAAAGCACAGTGCCAGTAGGTACTGCCGAAAAGGTGTACAATGCTATTAAAGCCAATGCAAACTGTGAGTTTGATGTGGTTTCGAATCCTGAATTTTTGCGCGAAGGATTTGCTGTAGATGATTTTATGAAACCTGATAGAGTGGTAATTGGAACACGTTCGGAAAGAGCTAAAAAGCTGATGGAAGACTTGTACAAACCCTATGTTCGCCAAGGAAATCCAATTATTTTTATGGATGAAAAATCGGCCGAATTAACCAAGTACGCTGCCAATGCTTTTTTAGCTACAAAAATTACCTTCATGAACGAAATCGCCAATTTGTGCGAGAAATTGGGAGCCGATGTAGATGCAATTCGCATGGGTATTGGTTCTGACGATCGCATTGGGAAGCGCTTCTTGTTTCCCGGTATTGGTTATGGTGGAAGTTGTTTTCCGAAAGATGTACAAGCACTTGAAAAATCAGCTATTGACAGTGATTACGACTTTAGAATTTTAAAAGCTGTAATGCAGGTTAATGAAAAACAAAAAACAAGCATTATTCCTAAAATGCTTGCGTATTTCAAGAATAACCTGAAGGGAAAAAGAATAGCACTTTGGGGATTGGCCTTTAAACCTGATACCGATGATATTCGTGAGGCTCCTGCCTTGTACCTAATTGATGCATTAACTATGGCTGGTGCCACCGTTTGTGCTTACGATCCGGAAGGAATGAACAACGTGAAAAATTTGCTAGGCGATAAAATTTTATACGCGAATGATCCGTACCAAGCACTTGAAAATGCAGATGCTTTGCTCATCGCTACCGAATGGAATATTTTTAGAACTCCCGATTTCGAGCAACTTGAAAAACTCCTAAAAGCTAAAGTTATTTTTGATGGACGTAATTTATACAGCCCACAACAAATGCGTGAAATGGGTTATTACTATTGCAGTGTTGGACGAGAGTTAGTACAACCGGCTAACTAATATCGGAAACAGAACGTAATTTTTTACACAAACGAACTAAAATTGTATACCAAATTTCAACTATGAAAAGAGTATTAATTACTGGAGCTGCCGGATTTTTAGGCTCTCATTTGTGCGATCGATTTATTAAAGAAGGCTATTACGTTATAGCCATGGATAATTTAATTACCGGTGATCTTCGAAATATTGAACATCTTTTTAAACTTAAAAATTTTGAATTTTATCACCACGATGTTTCAAAATTTGTACACATACCCGGCGAATTACACTATATACTTCATTTTGCTTCGCCTGCAAGTCCAATCGATTATTTAAAAATTCCTATCCAAACGTTAAAGGTTGGTTCTTTGGGAACACACAATTTGCTTGGATTAGCCAAAGCAAAAGGTGCACGCATGTTAATTGCATCAACCAGCGAAGTTTACGGCGATCCTATGGTGCATCCGCA